>Ga0214544_1004424_pt1 | contig 28274 bp, 30 predicted proteins | sample CNSS3metaG_FD_160074 | JGI IMG/M metagenome (GOLD analysis project Ga0214544, IMG submission 160074) | Root nodule microbial communities from cowpea collected in UCLA plant growth center, Los Angeles, California, USA - CNSS3 | ecosystem: Host-associated > Plants > Roots > Nodule | place: USA...
AAAGAGAAAAAAAACATAAAAAATAAAAAAATAAAATTTTAAAATTAAAATTTTTTTTTAATTTTTTTTTTTTTTTTTTATTTTTTTTTTTTTTTTTTTTTTTTTTTATTTTTTTTTTTTTTTTTCTAAAAAGAATAATATTTTCTTTTAAAAAAGATAACTATTATTTAAGTTATTATGTAGTGTTATCATATTTTTTGATGTACAATTAATTATTTGATTTTTTTTTTTAATTTTATTTTCTTTATAAAGTAATTCTTAATAATTTTTAAAGTAGTATATATTTATTGCTATATATTTTAATTATATTTTGTAGATGAAATTAATTATTATTTAAGGATTATATTTTCTATAGTTATTCTTATTCTCTTTCAATCTAGATTTAACAAAGGAGTTGGGTATCACAGCCCAATCCAACCATTATAACATTAACCTAAGCTGCCCATTACACAACCATTTCTTTTGAATATATTTGTTATTGTTAATTACATCTTTTTACATGTTTCTATGTCCTATATGTTAATTTTTGTAAATGGGTATGAATCTTACGATTCATGATATGAAACCCGATTCAAAAAAGAAAAAAAGCCCTCCACTAAATTGTATCCTTATTCAACTTCCATGCTTTTGTTTCATTTTTCTTTTCCCTATTTTTCCTATTCTATTTCTGGTTTTTCAAAACAACTTTTATTGTTATTTATTGGGTTAAATATGTTTTTGGTCCCTTAAAATATGTTTTTGGGTCAAACATGTTTTTTGGCTAACATTAAAGTGAAAGTGTCTCAAACGGTATAAATAACTTAAATGCTATTATAAAATGCGTTTAAAACGTTAAATAAACTTAACAAAATTTGGTTAAAAAGATTAAATCCAAACAACTTATTTAGAGTTAAGGGATCAACAAATTATTTAACCCTTATTTATTTTATTCAGTGTTTTGGTTTTATTATATTAGAAGGTTAATCGTGTTTAGTGTATGATCTTTTGTGTTTTGTTTTCTGTTTCAGCTTTTATATACTTGTATATTAATTATTTTAATATGTTTAAATATTAGAATGGCAGGGTTCGCCAGCCGCTATCGCACTTTTGGGGTTGGCTGCTCTGGGAATGACAATTGTGATTACCTTTTACAACTTTAAAATTTGTGACTTACATTCTCCTTTCATAAGAATTGAAGACTTGAAAAGCATAGCCAAATTCTATTGAATATTACATCATGTAACTTTTTGGGGAAAACCTAAATATGTAATCAACTACCGTTAGAGTATGAAAAGGGTATGTTAACGAGGTACAAACGTTACAGCTTATAGTATCTTAGAATGTGAGTTCCAAAAAGCTATGTTGTAAAGTGAGAATTGTGTTGTACTTATGTACTATAATTTGACCGTATATGTGAGATCTGGAAATTAGAAGGATATAACTAAATGTATCATATGAATCTATATGATCAGTTTCTGTTGTAGTAATAATTTAAAATGTTAGTGATGGTTGCATTGTTTATTATAGAGGATTTCTCTAAATACTTTATATCGTAATTTTATTTTAATGCCCATTTTTGCATATTGTTTGATATACAGGAAGAGGTTGCAAAAGAATTTGATGTTCCAGTTCAATTTCAGCGCTATTGGATATGGGCAAAGCGGCAAAACCATACATATCGTCCTAACAGACCATTGACACCTGCTGAGGAAGCACAATCTGTAAATTCTCATGTTTGCTTGGATATTTTGTTTGTACTTTGTCCCTTTTATTTTTCTGCTGACTAATTGTTTCTTGATTCAATATGAAGATGGTTTACAATTATATTAAGGTCCTTCAACCATTTGGTTAATTTTTTGAATTATAGCTTTGTTTTTGTGTTACTATGGAAGCCTGTTAGTTTTGTGATTGTGGTGCTATCTTGCTATATGTTTATTTCATTGAGGGCTGGCCTAATTGTTCGTGAGTTGCTTTTTGTTTTTCACTTTCCCCATTAAAGTAATTATTCTTGAAAGTAAAAATCAATGTTTCAGTAGTATTGTCCATATTAATTGTTTTGGATCCTAGGATTTATATTCCTTGTTCTGGAAATGCTCTGTTGTCTTTTAATTATTATCTGTGTTGGTGCTAGGTTATATGAAATGAAAAATTGTATGATTGAAGTTTTTCTCAATGTACTTCACGGTATTGCAGGTTGGACAATTGAGAGAAGTATCAAACAAGGTTCACAATGCAGAATTAAAATTGTTTTTGGAAGTGGAGACGGGGATGGTAACATTTGTATTATTGAAATTATATACTAATTTAATATTATGAAATTTTAATGTACAAATCAAAACAATCCTGTTGAAAATCTGCATTCATATTTAGGATTCTTGTCCCATTGCACCGCCTGAAAAGACCAAGGATGATATATTGCTTTTCTTCAAGCTATATGATCCTGAAAAGGAGGAGCTGCGGTACTGAGTAATTTCTTTATTTCAACATTTTTATGAAACCTAGGCTGACCTAAGATTTATTTCATTATCATGGCAGTTATGTTGGAAGGATCTTTGTTAAGTGTACTGGCAAGCCATTGGAAATCTTAACGAGGTTAAATGAAATGGCTGGTTATGACCCTGAAGAAGATATTGCACTTTATGAGGTTGGTTTGTATTGATTCCTTTAACTCTGTTGTAACTCAATGAAACAGCTAAATATGTAGTGAGGATGATAATCAAGTTGGTCTTTGACTTAAATTCTAACATTTTGGCTTTCATGCTACTTGAATTTTTGTTTTTCTTTTTCTGTCTACTCTTTTTCCCATTTTAATAACTGAGAAACGTTGGAACTTCTTACATTTGATTTATTAATTTAGTCGTAAATCTTGCTGTTTGTATTTTAGATTGAGTGTCACTTAGTTATCAATTTGCACATGGCATATAACTTGTGCCAATTAGCTCCTTACCTTTTCAACCTGTGGGCTCAGATTCAGTAATATATTTTTATTTTTTGTGTTCTGTCGTTGTTTTAGCCTCTAAATTTGCTGGTGGATGGTTTTGACATATTTGCTTTGTAACTAATAGAGTGAGAGAGATAAAGAATGAATATGAAGAAAAGAGGGAGATCTAAAAATACGATTCAATATCAACTGTGATTTCCAATGCTGTTAAAATCATGAGTAAACTCACACGATCTTGTGAGTTTGCGCCACCAAGCAAGCTAATGCAGAGGCTGGATCGGAAGTTCAGTAGCTTAGAGAGATTATGCAAGTATGCTTGCTGGATCGGCCGATCGTTTTCTGCTAGGATTGCGTTTTGCATTCAAGATAACCATTATCAGTGCCACCATCGCAATTACTGGCTGTCGCCACCTTACATTCACTGGCACTCATGGCCCCATCAATCATCGGCGATCACCACCCTTGCGATTTTTGCCTTATCCGTCAAGATCCCTTACAATCTTCACCCTCGCTGTTGCTGTTGTCCGTGCTCTCCGTCCTCACCGCGTTGCCCTCAATAGTCGCCTTCGCAGTCATTCTTGCTGCTCTCTAATCTTCTTCTCGCTTTTTCTCTCCCCCTGCCTCTGTTGCTTTTGCTGTTCTGCTTTCCTTGGTGGTTCTGATGGCAGCTCGGGTTTACTTAGAATTGGAAGGAAAAAAAGGCATAACCATTTTTTAGAATTTATTGAGTGTTTTATGTATGACCATTTTATTAATTAAGAACCTATTTTTTGGCTGTGACGAACCCATTTTATGAATTACGTAGGAGTTATTTTTAATGATGCACCTATTTATGAATATATTTTTTCATTTACTCAGATCTTACAACTCGAGTTACAATTCTCGAGTTTGACAACATTGGTGATCGCATAAGTATAGCTATATATAGCTATAGGTGTTACTTAATGCTGACTCAGTGTTGTAACTAGTAAAGTCCTGTAACTAAATAAAAGGAAAAATTGGTTGTAAAAACTTGTAGCTAAAACAGAAGGGCTAAACAGAATATAACGACATTGGAATGAAATGTAAAATGCCAAATACAGTGAATTCGCTATAGTATCTCTAATCTCTTACAGTAACATATCAGTGCTATATGTTATAGAAAATTAATTTGTTCCTGCATTATGTAAAATGGGCAGGACCTTATAAAGGATGGATACTGAATTATAGCCCTTTGTGTTGTAACCTTGCCACAGTCGTATCAATATTGGATACTACATGACACCAAATATTTTTTATGACATTCATCATTTTTCTTCCCACTTGTTTTAGTTAAACCAATATTACCAAAATTTGATGTCTATAATGTCTTGTACGAATCTTGAATTCTCCCATAACTATTATTTTATGTTAAATTCATATTTTCTTTTTGTTGCATTTATAGCTTGCCTTATGTTTTTGAAATTTTCCTCATCACTGTTTTGAGACATATGTGTCCTGTGTTATATCCATGCTTTGTATTCATTTTTATGATCTGAGACTGGGCTGTGCCATTACTGAATTGACTGACTTTATTTGCAGGAAATTAAGTTTGAACCAAACGTCATGTGCGAACCTATTGACAAGAAAGTAACATTTCGAACTAGCCAGGTGAGTTATATCCATAATTGATGCTCGATTTGTTTCAGTTTTTGAAAATAATTCATGGGAATGGTATTACTAGAAATAATAATTGCGAAGGCTGATTGACCAAAACATTCTGGGGACTGACACCAACTGCAGTGGTGATGAGGAGTTGCTAGATTCCTGTGATAGGTCATCAGCTATTGCCAACTTCTGGCAGTAGTGGCGTGTAGTTTCCAAGATGTGGCAATAGGAGACTGCATGAGGTTGTCTCCTCTGAAAATTAGATGGTTTAGTTAGATTGATGACCAGTTTAATTTTTTCTGGACAACTTTCATGTAAGAAATATTCTCATGCTAAGAGAATAGAGCAAACCTACCCCTACCTCCTTCCTTGGGAATGAAACTAGTATGGGACTCTTCGGCAAAATATATTCTGGGCAATCAATAATTGGGAATGTTTCAGTAATAACCATAGAATCCACTATTGTGTGTTCGGATTCCCACTATTGCAAAACCAAATGCCTCAAGTTAGTTTATTGGCTTATATTCCATATTTGCAGCTGGAAGATGGTGATATCATATGCTTTCAGAAGGCTTCGTCTATGGATAGTGGGGAAAATGTCCGGTATCCAGATGTACCCTCGTATTTGGAATATGTGCACAATCGCCAGGTACATTCATTTTTTTGTTACTTTATACAAATTTGTTTGGTTTTTGGTGATCTGGACATGAAACTTCCCAAAATGCAGTAATGTTTTTACGTTGACTTATCTTGCCCTCTGTTGAATGCAATGTTAAATATATATATATATATATATATATATATATATATATATATATTATAATAAAATAGGTAAATCAGTGTAAGTTGAATATAGTGAATTTTCTCCATGTCATTTATTCAAGTTCCACTTTTCAGTACATGCCCGTGCTTGTGCATATCTGTATGTGTAATTAATTAAGCTCTCAAATTTCATGTTAATAGTGAAATAAGACCTGAAATTGCTTATATATTTTATGCATTCTTAGGTGGTTCACTTTCGATCTCTGGATAGACCTAAAGAAGATGACTTTTTCTTGGAGATGTAAGCATATTGACAGCTTATTTCTTCAAATGGTTAAAATATATACTGTATGTAATTTTATATAGTACAAGGCTTTTACACTTTCCTAATTACTAATGTCTAGGTCAAGGCTTTTTACCTATGATGATGTAGTGGAGAGAGTAGCCCAACAACTTGGTTTGGATGATCCGTCCAAAATACGGCTGACACCACACAACTGCTACTCTCAGCAACCAAAACCCCAGCCTATTAAATACCGAGGGGTAGAACATTTGTCTGATATGTTAGTTCATTACAATCAGGTAGTTATTTATAAATTAATAATAATTTTTTCTTCTGGAAAGACAATAGATCTTATTCCTATCTTCAATGTCAGACCTCAGATATATTATACTATGAAGTACTTGACATCCCTTTACCAGAATTACAAGGTTTGAAAACTCTGAAAGTTGCATTTCATCATGCCATTAAAGATGAAGTGAGTATGCTGACCAGATTTCTCTTTCCATTTTTTTGTAAAATTTTTTCTTTATAGCAGCTTTATGTTTTTCTTTATATATTTTTGTCAGGTGATTATTCATACTATCCGACTCCCAAAGCAGAGCACCGTTGGGGATGTCCTGGATGATCTTAAAACAAAGGTGAAATTCTTAAGCTTTGATTCTTTAATTTACCTACGTACACAACCCTATGGTCATAAGTCACAAATGCACACAAGTATCATGTGTGGCTTCTTCTGTAGTTGAAAGGGAAATCAGGTAGTGTCAAACTTCTGTGTTTAGAGGGGGCAAACCGTCACTCCATGAGCTAGCATTTTCGGGTTGAGTTTACCCAATTCCAAGACCCAACCATATTACTGGGTTAGTGGTCGAGGCATTGTAGTAGTGATTGGATCATTGGGCGTTACCCGATCTACATTAATATACATATGTGTGTCTAACATAGTTTGACAAATATACTCCTAATTTAATATCTTTATCCTAAGAAAGTTCTAATAACGAAATAATTAAAGTTCACTACAATATAATTCCGTATAGTGTTTGACTTTTTAAACAATAAGCTCCATTTACTATGAACCTGGTCAAATACATTTCTGATCCAAACACTAATCCGGTCAGTATGGTTTGTGACTTTGGCTGGGACTGCAATCTAGGGCAAATGCCATGTTTTCCTTATAAAGCTGCCAACTTTACCTCCATTAATAACTTCTAGACTGCAATCTATATTTTTTTTTTATACATCATATACCCATTTATTACCATTGCTCAGGTAGAGTTATCTTATCCTGAAGCGGAACTTAGGTTGCTTGAAGTGTTCTATCACAAAATATATAAGGTAAAGCATTACTTTCATTGATGACTTGTGGATTTGTTATTAATATTTGTTATTGTTCCAAAATAATCATCGGGAAATGTTGGTTAAATATACTGTTTAGTATAATCCTACCCTTGCCTATCTGTTTTGGTTTGTGCTTTTGATCACCACAAAATAGCAGAGTTTTATTGTAGAAATATCGTTTTCATTTCCTGCCCTCTGCCTGTGCAGGTCTTCCCTCCCAATGAAAAGATTGAAAACATTAATGATCAATACTGGACATTACGAGCGGAGCAGGTAGGAATTCGAAACAAGGGAGATAGCATCTTAATATAATGAAGTATTCCTGTTTTTATTGTTGAAATGATGACACTGCTTGGCTCTTATATATATATATATATATATATATATATATATATATATATATATATATATATATATATCATATTATACTAGTATTGTTCAATTTCCCTCCCAATATAATTGTAATACATGCATGGTCATTTTCAAATTTAATAGATTCCAGAGGAAGAGAAAAATCTTGGTTCTCATGATCGTCTAATCCATGTGTACCATTTCACTAAAGACACAGCTCAAAACCAAATGGTAACTAGTTTTGATTGATATATCTTTTATTATTAAATTTAATGTCCTTCATATTGCGTGCTGATATTAATCATATGACCAGTATTATATTTTTGTTTTCCCTTCAAAATTTACAGCAAATTCAAAACTTTGGGGAACCTTTTTTTCTGGTTATACATGAAGGAGAAACTCTAGCTGAAATTAAAGTGCGAATACAAAAGAAACTTCAAGTTCCTGATGATGAGTTTGGCAAGGTATTTACTCATACTTCCAGCTACTTTTGTAATTTTGTTTGCTTGACGGTTTAAAGGAGAAAAAAATTAGTATATCTGATTTCAATTTCCCCAACTCTTAATATTTTCTCGTTTGGGCAGTGGAAGTTTGCATTTCTATCACTAGGGCGTCCGGAATACCTTCAGGATTCTGACATTGTATCCAGTCGGTTTCAGGTGGGGTGATATGAAACTTAATTGAAAACATTTTTATTAAAACAAATTAACATTGTATTTTTATTTAATTTTTTTGTTATCTTTTAATAGAGAAGAGATGTTTATGGTGCTTGGGAGCAATATCTTGGGTTGGAGCATACTGACAATGCTCCTAAAAGATCATATGCTGTGAACCAGGTTAGTGAGTGTTTTGACGAGCAAGTTTCCTGAAGGAGAATTTGGTTTTGTTTACTACAATGAACATTATATGGGTTTTTGTTTTCAGAATCGGCACACGTTTGAGAAGCCAGTAAAGATTTATAATTAGGAAAGTGGTATTGATAAGTTGATGCATGGAATGAATTCAGCATTATTATATATCTATGGGCTTGTAAACTTGGGGAAGATGGCAAAAGGCTACTATGTATAGGACTAATGAAATCAGCAATTGAGGTGGTGTCTGCAGACTTTAAGTTAGTAATGTGGTTATGTAATTCTTTGTGTCTCAACGTCTTGTATCTGCCAACCACAGCGCCTTGAGCTTTTTACTACCGATTTTGTATGGAGGTTCTTCAAGTTGAGGTCATTGATCATTGTCGCTGAAACTGTATCAGTACATAAGTTTTTTGGATTAGTGAGTGTATACAGGGTATAGTTGCTTGACTTTTGTCATTTTTCTTCATTGCTTCCTGATTTTGTCCAGTTAGAAGTGTTAATCTAAGTTAAGTAAGGGCTGCATAATGCTGTAGCACAGACACCTTTTTTTTCATGTAATGTAAAAGATTTACCAGTCACCATAAAATTCACTAGTAAATCTTTATCACATAATTATGCTTTTTTTTCTCTACAGATAGAGTCCACTAGTTTCTTAAGTTCCCTTAATTTATATTAGTTTAAAGAAAATATTAATCCTGGCTTCATCGAAATATGCATACCACGTTAGTGGTTGCAGCAGTGCTAGAGATCCTTTTAAAACTTCTTTTCTTAAAGCGATTATTTCCTCGGTCTCAAACGTATATTTTAAATTATTAAAAGAGTTATATTACATTGAAACTACTTTTGTTAACTAATGACGTGTTATTTGAAAGTCAACATATTTTCATAAAAACTCTGGGGATTTACATAAAATTCTGGATAATGAACTTTCATAAAATATTCAAATTTCGACTCATCTACTACTAATTAAAAATTCAAGAGATGCAAACTAAGAAAATTTGCTCATATAATAAAACATTAAAAGATGAATAAATTAAATGCTTTCCGTGACAACAAACAATAAGGATTCTTAAACTAATCAATCATCAAATAGATACAATAAAATAGTTATCTTTAGCTCCACGTATGTTACGTCATCATTGCTTAGTCAATCAGAAAACAGACAATTTTTTCCTCCACTACCTATAATTATTTTTTTCCATTTTGCCCTTTTTTCATTACATGAAAGTTATTTTTTATTTTCGGATTGTGCAACGTGAAAGTTATCTTTTTTTTTTTTTTTAGGAAAAGTACTTCCTAATCTAAGAAACTTCAAAAGTACATATCACTTTTTATTCTCAAATCGCAACATCTAAACACACACTAAGAGTCGGATAAATTCTACCACTCCCAACAAAATTAAAAGGTATTTCGAAACTTCCATTAATTGTTATAGTTGTCCTAGAATTAGGTCCCATAGCTAGGATATTCTGTATATTTAAATTAAGGGTTAATTATGTTATTTTTATTTTAATCCTTCTCTTAAATTTTACTTTATTTAGCCTTTTAAAACTTGTGAAATTGATCCTCATTTGTGGACAACATTAGTTTTTTAATTGACGTGGCAAACAAAGTGTCACGTCAAAATCTCATTTATATAAATTAATATCTTTGTGTCGGCTTGGTTCACGTAATTACAATTAGAAATTACATTACTCCTCCACTAATGAAAACACCTAAGATTTTCATATAAAATTACCATTAGAAGTAACAAAAAAACATGTGCAAAAGTAGAAAACCATATTTTCATACAAAATAACCTACAACCAAAATAACTCAACCACCAAAGATAATCATGTAAATCTTTATTGTTTTCATGAGTGAGTGGGTAATATGATTTCTAATCGTAATTACGTCAGTCAGACCGTCGCAAACATTAATTTTATATAAATGAGATTTTGATATACACTATGTTTGTCACGTCAATTAAAAAACTAACGCCGTCCAAAAATGAGGACCAATTCTACAAGTTTTAAAAAGTGAATGACCTAATACAACAAAGTTTGAAAGAAGGACGAAAATAAAAAATGCAAAATAGTTGAGGGATTTATAACATAGTTAACCTTTAAATTAAAGTAAGTACTTTTTTCCCTTTCTCATAAAGTAACTTGTTACCACACTTTATACTAAATTTAACAAATCTAGCTCTTTGAATTTGTGTTATCTTTTTCTTTTCTAGATAAATAAGTGTAAAGGTGAGTATTTACTATGAGGCCTCCCTCCAAGCAAGCTTTCATCCGTGAGAGATGGTGGATGCATGATGAGAGATTTATGCGGAAGCAATGAAATGGTTGAAATTTTGAAGTGTTTGGTTCGGCTATGGTTAGATTTCCTTAAGAGAAGTGATGGCAACTCCTAGGAAAGGAAACTAGAGTAGCCTAGCGAGAAGACTATTCTAAGGTGAGCTCAAACAAGGGTTTGATGTGGCAAATTGGCAAGAATTCTTTACTAAAACTTAAGCTAAAAATTACAGTGGTAGAGACCTTTATTTAAAGGCCAAGCTAACCTTAGAGTGGTCTCCAAAAGGAGAGCCAAATTTGAAAATCAAATGGTTGAATTTTTGAGCCAAGTGAGACATGCTACAAGTGTGACTTGCCACTTAAGCAATCACACTTTTCATGCCATGGCGCGCTTAAAGTAAAGCATTGCACTCCAAGTTTGTGCCATCAAGGGTTAAGAAACCCTAATTTCATGTGTCCCCTTTTAAAACCCAAACCAAGGCTTATCTCCTTTCACAACCCAAATTACTCTGCAAGGCTCAAACCTAAAACATGGCCCAAATAAAAATCATTATATTACTTGACCCATACAAGATCCTAAATGTCCTATTCTAATATTATAAAAAGGATAGACTAGGTCTTGACATCCTCCTTAGCCCATGTGAACATCAACTAGGACCTACTAAGCTCAAGTAAAGCCCAATCTTCTTGAATCCTTTTAGCCATGGCTCTTATGATTGGTCCCTTGGCTAGGGTTTGTCATCAATTGCAGTTTTCCCTTTGGGTAATGGGGCTAAATCCCAAGTTTTATTGAGTTGTAGGACCTGAATTTCTTTTTCTATAGCCTTGATCCATTCTGGTTGAGTGCAAGCTTCATTATAAGACTTTGGTTCATTAGTAGAAGAAATAGCAAGAGTAAAATTTAACTGTTTTTTCATATAAAGAGTGATATGAGAGAACAATAGAGATGTGATAAGGGGTTTTGAAAGCATTTTTGAACTCTACATTATTGTGAGCAAAATTAGAAAGATTGACCTGATGGTGATAATCTTTAAGATAATCTGGAATGCGCCTAACTCTGTCAAATCTTTTGACATGAGAAGAATCAGGTTATGTCCCTGGTGCAGAATCTACAAGGTTTTCTTGTTTAGAATTATGAATAGGAATGTCTTCAACTCTTAAATCAGAAACAATTTGAGTAATAGGGTACTGCAATCATTATGAATATAATCACAGAAAATATCATCAAAATTTTCTTCACTTTCTTTAATGGGATTTTCTATATTATTTTCACTGTTAACATAAGGAAAGACATGTTCATAAAAAATAACATTCCTACTTATGAAAATCTCTCTGATTTGGATATCTAAAACTATGTATCCTTTTACACCTGTTTTTATATCCAATAAAAATACCTTTTCTGCCACCAGGGTCGAACTTAGTTCTATTGTTTTCTAAAGTGGAGGCATAACAAAGACAACCAAAAACCTTTAAATCAAGGAGAGTAGGGGGTTCACCATGAAAAATTTCATAAGGACTCTTATTTTTTAGAGTAGGATTAGACAACCTATTTATCAAATGGATAGCATGAGAAACAACATATGTTCAATAGGCTTTAGGTAGGTTAGATTGAAACATTAGGCTACGAGCTACATTCAAAACATGTTGGTGTTTTATTTCAACAATGGCCTTTTGTTGAGGGGTTTCAACACAACTAAGTTGATGATCAATACCATATTGGTTATACAAATCAGTATAACAAGACTCAGGGCCATTATCAGACCTAATGATTTTAACATTCTTTCCATACTTATTTTTAGGAAAAGTGATGAAATTTCTTAATAGGGACCTAGTTTCACCTTTGGAATGCATCATAAAATCCCACATGTGTTTACTTAGATCATCAATAATGCTTAAGAAATACTTATGACCATGAACCAACATAACAGACATAGGACCCCATATATCCACATGTATAAGATCAAAAATAGCAGTAGAAGTAATAGTGCTTTAGGGAAAGGGAAGCTTGTGGAGTTTGGCAAAATGACATATATCATAGACATAATTATTCACTGATTGCACATAAGGAAAATTGGTACAGATTTGTTCAATAACCTTGTTTCCAGGATGTCCTAGTCTAAAGTGTCACAAGTCAGCATTATTTTTGTTACAATTCAGAGCTATGATAGAACAAACAAAGTTCTTATTTGATACAGGAAAAAAATGCAAGTAATATAGGCCATTGATGAATTTAGCATGTCCAATCGTCTTCAATGTAGGGCTGCTTTGAATCTGGAACATCTTAGAAGAGAAAGTTAGTACACAATTTTCAAATCCTTGATCAAGGTTCGGACAAATATTAGATTGAAAGTAAATTCTGGTATGTAAAGAACATTAAAAATGATAAAATTTTCTAAAAAGTGTATGGTTCTAGCAAAATGTACAGTAAGAGTAGAAGAATTAGGCAATTTTATGCATATAGGTTTAATCTTGTGAAAGGTGATAAAGTGTTCTTTAGTGTATGTAACATGGTCAGTGGCATTAGTGTCTAAAATCCAAGAAATACTACCTTGTTGAGTGATATAGTTGGATGTGTTTGAATCTTTTCTTTGAACCCGGTTCACACTATGCCCTGGTTTCTTTGCATGTTCAATAAACTGTAGAAGCTTTTGTATCTGTTCAGGAGTAAACCCAGTAGAGTCTTGTTTGTTAGTCTTAGTGTTATTCCATGTCAAATCCTCTTTGACATTCAGATTGCATGTGGGTTGACTACTGTTATCTTTGTCTTGATTACCAAAATCCTGTCTTTGCTTGAACCAAGGTGGATACCCATGCTTAGAATAACACTCATCAATGGTATGGTTCATCTTATGATAGTAGGAAAATTGTTTTCCAGCATTGGGGTTCCTTCCTCTTCCCCTTCCTTGCCTTCACCAGCCACTACCACGTCCTTGAGGCTTCCAGTTACCTTGTTCAACATGTCTCGAGCCACTTTTCTTCTCAGAGCATTCACAACTGCTTTACTCTCACTGTTGTATCCAAGATTGCCATTATTCTGTCTTTCTTGCTAAATTATGAGGGAAAAAGCACAATTGATGCTAGGGAGAGGTTCCATTAGCAGAATTTGAGTGCGAACATTATTATAGGCATCATTTAATCCCTTTAGGAAGCAAATGACATACTCAATCTCTCTGTATTTTACAGAATTTCTGGATAAATCACAACTGCACTGAACATCATAGATGCAATGTGGCATGGGTCTTAAAGACTCAAATTCTTCCCAAAGAATCTTTAAGTCTGTGAAAAACTGGGATATATTTCTATCACCTTGGCGAATGGAGTGGATCTCTTGAAGAAGGTATGAAATCTTGAAATAACCCCCCTTAGAAAATCTCTCTTTTAATTCTTCCCAAAGATCTCTGGCATTCTCCACGTAGACCACACTTTCAGCTATTTGTGGGAACAAGGTCTTTGTAATCCAAGATAGAACCATTATCTTTGATCTTTCCCATGCATCATATAGGGGATCATCCTTTTTGGGTGCTTTGATACTGTCATCTATGAATTTAATCTTGTTTTTAGAAACAAGACCACGTTTCAGATTCTTACTCTATGAGGCATAATTGGTCTCATTGAGACTCTGGGTGACAAGAACAAGGCCATGATTCTCTCCTGGATGAAGGTAATAAGGACTGTAGGGGTTGAGGATCTAATTTGCTATTATTTTCTGTGCAAATTCTTCCTTTTTGTTGTTGTCTTGCATTTTACAAGAACTTTTGCAAGAATGTACCAAGAACTGAGAAAGAAGGAGGAGGAAGCAACGGAAGCAGGCATGTTACGAACCTGCTCTGATGCCATAATGGTTTTGGTAGAGGGGTGTGTGAAACCCTAAGCTTCTGGTTTCTCCCATGGCAGCAGCTCAAGGATGGTGAACAGAGGGGAGCAATTGGTTGCTCTGTGAGAGGAGAAGAAAGCACACAAGAGAAGAAGCAGATAACAGGTATGAAAAATCATGAACTATGCTTGATATTGGAAAAACCTTACACACGAGAAAGCACAAACCTATCTTAAATAGGTTATGTGATAAGTTTACAGAGGTAACCCTAAGTAGTTACCTTATTAATAAACCCTAACCACCTACAAAGCTAACAGTTGTATCGAAAGTAGACCAAATATTTGATGCTTTGTTGAAAAATAAACAAATAAAATTGAGTGATGATTATAGACTACCTTCTATAGAATGAGGAAAGTGAAAGAAGTATTGCAAATTTCATAATGTTTATGGTCTTATCACTAATAATTGTGTGCATTCCAAGAATATTGTCCAAGATGCCATCAAGAATTCAAGCAATGCAATAATAAAGACTGCATTAAGAAAAGTGTTCATTGACATAATCGAAGACGGACAATGTTGGATCGAAAGGGAGATTAGCTTGTGATAATTGTTGCAAAACATGGGTTGAGTAGACACAACAAATACAACGTGGGTATTTGAGACAATTATTATTAGTATGTTATTTTATTTTATTGTGGTGTAATCGATAAGAAAAAAAAAAGAGAAAATAAACATAGGTTATTTAAAAGTAAAGTAAGGATGACAAATTATGGTTACAATTCAAACATTCTGAGAACACGACAAACAAGAGAAACGACAAATCCAGTGATCAATATTGTAACTTGGGTTACCACTTTTATAATTTTTTTGTATCAATTTTTATTTTATCTTTGTAATTTAGTTTATTGCAATTTACATTTTTAGTTTATCACTACAATCCATTTCATCTTCTTTACTTTCCTTTTATATTTTTTCACTTCTCACACGTCATTCTATCTTTATATACAAAATACAAAAAATTGATTATCGGAAAGAAACAAACAAGTTTATGATTCAAAATCATATCAAAAGAGATTAAAGTGAATTAAATATATTTGTGATATTGGTTCATATTTAAGTAATTTGCATATTAATTTTGTCATAATGGAATCATAAAACCAACAGACTCTAAGTTAGGTTAAAAAACAAAGAATGTCAAGTTGATTTACTTCATCAAAAACATATTGGACAAGCGTGGTTAGAGCCCTTCAGAGTTGCTATTGACAAACAAGTCTCTTTGAATAAACACTCTTTGTATTCAGATTTGTTGTGTATTGAAATGAAGCACTACATGGTCCTTTTATAGGCCTTTGGACATGACCTTTCAACCACATTAATTAAATATAACCACTACCTAACTCCCAATTAATGAATTCTATTGCATGCTTAATCATAACTAGACCCACTCTTAAACTTTTGCAATCTCCTAGACAATTAATAAAGCAACTTCCAATTACCCACATTTAAGTTTACCCAACAAAATTCCCTCGTAAACTTAAATGTTCTTCTGGTCCTTCATTCCGAGTATCATCTTATTGTTCTCGAACAGAGAGGATGACAGCGGCTTTGTAAACATATCTGCAGCTTGTGCTCGACTTTCAACGTGCTCCAACTCTACATTTCCTTCTTTCACTTGTTCTCGAATGAAGTGAAATCGAACATCAATGTACTTGCTTCTCACATGATTGACCGGATTCTTTGTCAATTCAATGGCCGACTTGTTATCAACTCGGATCACAGTCCCCTTTTCTTGGTTCAATTCCAGTTTGCTTAGAAGGTTTCTAAGCCAAACTGCATGGCAGACACTCTAGGATGTTGCAACGTACTCTAGTTCACATGTTGTCAGTGTTACAATGGGTTGTTTCTTTGAAAGTTAGGTGAACGCCATGCTCCCCATGAAGAATAAATATCCAGACGTGCTTTTCCGGTCATAACATCTCCACACCAATCACTGTCTGAGTAGCCGACTAGTCGATAATCATCCGTCCTAGTATACATCAGACCAAGTGACACAGTTCCTCTCATATACTTTAGAATTCTCTTTAGGGCCTTCCAATGAGTATACCTCGGTTCCTCCATATATTGACTTGTTATTCCAATACTCAACATTAAATCTGGTCCAATATTTGTAAGATATCTAAGACTTCCAATCAGACTTCGGTATTTACTCGCATCAACTCAGTCTCCATCTGCATATTTAGAAAGTTTTATGCTCGGTTCCATAGGGGTGGAAACCGGGTTACAACTCGTCATCTTAAACTTCTTCAAGACCTCCTCAGCATACATTTCCTGCAACACAAAGATACCGTCCTTCCATTGAATGACTTCCAAACCAAGGAAATACTTCATAAGACCTAGGTCGGTCATCTCGAACTCTTTCTTCATTACTTCTTTAAATGCTTCAATTAGCTCGGCATTATTCCCCGTGAAAATAAGGTCATCAACATAGAGGGCAATGAATATCACATCTTCTCCTTTCTTCTTTATGTAAAGAACATGTTCATAAGGGCACTGCTCATACCATTCTTCTTGAAGTGTTGATTCTTTCATTCCATCCTCGTGGAGCTTGCTTCAGGCCATAAAGTGCCTTCTTCAATCTCAGCACTTTCTTCTCTACGCCTCTTCGCATGTATCCAAGTGGTTGTTCAACATATACTTCCTCCTCCAAGACTCCATTCAGAAATGTTGACTTCACATTCATCTGCAAGATTGTCCATCTGTGTTGAGCTTCTAAGGAAATCAACAACCTGATTGTTTCCATCCTCGTCACTGGAGTGAATACTTCGTCATAGTCTATTCCTTCCTTTTGCTTGTACCCTTTCACTATGAGCCGAGCTTTATATCGCTCGACTTCACCATCAGCATTTGTTTTCTTCTTGTACACCCACTTTACGCATATAGGCCAAGCTCCTTTGCGCAAATCGGTTAGCTCCTACGTGTTGTTGCGCTCAATTGCTCTGATCTCCTCATTCATCGCCTTTTACCACTTCTCCTCCTACACAGCCTCTTCAAAGCTCAAGTCTTCTAAATCTGCCAAGAAACATACAACATGTACTTCGTCAGTCGAGTTGTATATGTCTTGCAAGCTTCGCGCTCTAGGATGTAGAGGTTCATCTTCTTCATTAGAAGTCTCATGATCTCTCACAACTGGTGGTGTATCTATTTCCAAGCTTCTAGACTCCTTCTCTGAGTTGTTCCACTTCCACTCACTCTCTTCATCAACTTGAACATCTCGGCACATAATCATCTTCTTTGTTATTGGGTTGAACAACCTATACGCCTTGGTTTTTTCATCGTATCCAATAAACACGTACTTCTTGCTTCGATCTTCAAGTTTGGTCCTTTGTTGAGCTGGAACATGACCATAAGCAATGTTGCCGAACACTTTGAGGTGAGACACACTCGGCTTTCTCCACTCCAAACTTCGTGCGGTGTCTTCTCGTTCAGTTTAGCATGTGGACATCTATTTTGCATATAGATGGCACATTGCACTGCTTCCGCCCAGAACTCCTTAGGCACGTTCTTGCTTTTCAACATAGTTCAAACCATGTCAAGAATGGTTCGATTTTTCCTCTTAGCTACTCCATTCTGTTGGGGTGAGTATGATGCTGTTAGAAATCTCCTTATTCCTTGCTCCTCACAATACTTCACGAGCTCGGATGAGATGAACTCGCCTCCTCGGTCAGACCTAACAGATTTGATAGGCATGTCGGTCTCCTTTTCAACCATTGCTTTGAACCTTTTAAACACTTGGAACACCTCAAATTTCTCCTTCAAAAAATACACCTATGTTTTTCTTGAAAAATAATCTATGAAAGAAATGAAATACCTTTTCCCACTGAAAGATTCAGGGGTAATTGGTCCACAAATGTTTATGTGAATTAATCTGAGTTGTTCCTTTGCCCAGTACTCGGCAGTCCTTGGAAATGAGGTCCTTATATGCTTCCCGAGCATGCACTCTTCAAAGAATTTCTTTTCAAACTCCACAGTTGGGAGTCCTCGCACCATCTCCTTTTTCACCAACTCGGCAAGTCCACCAAAATGCAAGTGGCCAAACCGGAAGTGCCACATCATAGCTTCATCCTTCACGTCATGTTTCAAGCACCTCTTTTGGACTATTTTCAAGTCCAGCTTGTACATCCTGTTCTTCTTCATCTCTACTCGGGTAATCAATCGATCTGACTTGTCTTTTAAGTATAGTACTCGGTCTTTCATTAGATTCGAGTAGCCTTTCTCCATCAGTTGGCCCATGCTCAATATGTTGCTCTTGAGATCGGGTACAAAGTACACGTCTTTAATTTCTCCAACTCGGTTGTTCTTCTGTAGGTACCAAATTGTATCCCGACCTTTTATTGCCACCTTTGATGCATCTCCAAATGATACGTGTCTAGCGTCAACTTTGGTGAGCTCCTTAAAAAGATTCTCGTCCCCACACATGTGGTTGCTTGCTCCTGTATCAAGGTACCAAACTGAGTTGTCAAAACAGCTCGGACTTAGCTCGACACCTGATCTCCTGGACATCATCAATATTCTTTCTTCCTCAGCATCCTCAGAAAGGAAGTTCGTTTCCTTCTTGCTTTCAGATCGACAATCCTTTGTGAAATGTCCAACCTTCCCACAATTGTAACATTTGACTCTTGAGTAGGGGTCTTTGGCAAAATAACCACATTTGAAGCACTCAACTCCTGAGTTGTTCGACTGACCTCCTCGGCCTCTACCTTCTCGACCTCCACCTTGTCCTCGGCCATGCCAATTTTGTTGGCCGACCTGTTCTTGACCTCTTTCATATCCTCCTCTGCCTCTACCACCTCGGCCTCGAGTGTTCTGAGTATAAGGAACCTTCTTCTCCCTAATGGTTGCCTTTGCTTGGAGTGCTTGATCAAGGGACTCCTTCTTCTTCCTTCTTCGCTGCTATGCGCTTCAAGCGACCCAGCAAGCTCTTCCACCGAGAGCGTTGTTAAGTCCTTGGATTCCTCTATTGCGCAAACTATATTCTCGATATGGTCAGTTAACCACCTCAAGATTTTTTCCACCACTCAACAAGCGGGTAGCGTCTCTCCATTTCTACCGAGCTGATTCACTACGGTCTCAACTCAAGAGACGTATTCGGCAACCCCTTCATCTTTCTTCATCCTCATCCTTTCAAGCTCGCCTACGAGAGTTTGACGCCGAACTTGCTTCACACGGTTATCCCCTTTGTATGCCTTCTCCAGAATATCCCACGCTTCTTTTGAAGACATAGCATTTGCTATCTTCTCAAAGCCGGACTCATCAACAACTTGGTACAACACATACAGAGTTGTTTTGTCCTTTGCTCGTGTTGCTTTTAACGTAGCAAGTTGGGCTATCGTCATTTCTCCAATGTCCTTTGGTTCTTGGTGCCCATTTTCGACCACCTCCCATACTTCTTGGGAACCAAGGAGAGCCTTCAGCTGTAGGCTCCAGTTATCATAGCTGACGCTTTTTGATAACTTCGGCAGGGACATGCTGTTAGCTAAACTGGCCATCTCGATCAAACTCTCTAACTCACTCAAACACTTAGGCTCTCAAGCTCAGATACCAATTTATTGACAAACAAGTCTCTCTGGATAAACACTCTTTGTATTCAGATTTGTTGTGTATTGAAATGAAGCACTACATGGTCCTTTTATAGGCCTTTGGACATGACCCTTCAACTACATTCATTAAATATAACCACTACCTAACTCACAATTAATGAACTCTATTGCATGCTTAATCATAACTAGACCCACTCTCAAACTTTTGCAATCTCCTAGACAATTAATATAGCAACTTCCAACTACCCACATTTAAGTTTACCCAATAGTTGCAACCTAAGGAAAAAACATATTAAGCCTTCTAACTACCCACATTTAAGTTTACCCAACAATTGCATACATATCTTCTAAAACAATCCCCACCAGTAAAAAACCAAATTGAAAATCTAAATCAGCACTTCGGCCTTTTGGACAACCTCATTTGTCACCCTTGGGGAGGACTTCCTTGAAGCCAAGGCTACAGCATTAGCAGAAAAGTAAACCTGCAAAAAGATAGGCCATAAAAGAACAAAATCATATAAGTTTGTATCAAAAAAATTCCAATTCAATGGGTATGATGTACCTCATCCTTCTGTCCAGACAATGCCTTGGCCAAGGCATTTACTTCAACAACCTTTTGTGCCGCAAATGCAAGCCAAGATTTAATCTCTTGGTCCAACTTGGTCTCATTCACAAGATCAACTGAAGTGTGAAGAGAACAGGATGTAGAAACCACAACCTTGTCTGTAGAAGTAAAAGGTGGTTCAGATTTAATTTCTGGTATGCTGAATATATGTCAATAACAATGTTAATTGACAACAAGTACCAATCCCAACAATGTCCCCAAGTGCCTGCAAGGTGTTCAAAGAAGATGCAAGATTATTGGCCCAAATATTTCTTCCATCAACAACACCAGCAAAAAGAAATTTTCCAGATGGAAATCCCTGCTTGATCAAATCAAGGGTCTTTGTTCCACGAACAATGTCAAACCCATATGCAGTAACAACCTTCAAAGAGGTGAGAGTTTTGTATGCTTCAACAGGCACGTCAGCAAAATATGTCTCAATCAGAACATTCAAACCAGATAAACTTGATTCTAGCTCTGCATAGGCATGATTAAATGCTTGTAACCGGTGGGCATCAAGATCCTTCACAAGGGTAGGTTCATCAAACTGGACCCAAGAAGCACCGGCTGCCTTCAGTTCAACCACAACCTCCATAAAATATTTAACGAAGTATGATTGAAGCAACATTAATATACAATTCCAGCACGTATCACCACTTTAAGACCATACCTGTAGACAGGAAGGATCTTGTCAATTAGGGAAAGAAGGGAAAACGATTTATCAACACCCTTTGCTGGTTTTGACAGCTACAACTAGGATACAGGTCCCACAAGCACAGGTACAGTATTAATTCCCAGCTACATATTAGAAAGACAAAGGTTATAAGCATCAGTGGATGAAATTAACAATTCAAAATAATTTATTTCACCCTTTGGCCACTAACATTCTTTGCATATTAGAGACCTTTGTAATATGTCAATAGTTAAGGTGGTAAAAATTCTTCTAAGCCAAGAGTCCACAGAATTTTATTATGAACTTTTCAGATCAATCTAGGATAGTTGTGCTAAATCTATCTTAGAACTTACAACTTTGGCCTCTTTGTATTCAACCACAGCCTTGTGTGATGAGTATGAGAATTTAACATCTGGACCCAATTCAGGAACAATGTAATGACTGTACCATAAGGGATCATAAGTTTGTTAGAACTAAACAAATATCAAAACAATTGCCATATTAAATTTTGCATTAATAGATTTAAATCAACTACAGTGTCAAGTGTGCACGTATGTGTGTGCTCCTGCAGTCACTCAAAGTCCCCAACAAAATCTCCATCATACACTAACTTACACCTTTCATGTTAATCGTATTTAATCAAACTATATGTAAAACTCAAAAATTTAGAGAGGGGGTGATTTTACTTACTAGTTGGTGTCAAACCACTTGGTCATTGCCATAGCTGGTACGGATGCATTCCCTCTTGCCATTGAGAAGTAAACATCAAACTCAATCTCCCCGCCATTCCAATTATATCTAGCAGGAACTGCCCCGAGCATGGCTGTTGTGTCCAGCACTTGATCATAGTATGAGAAGGTGTTGCTTGGAATATACTTTGTACCAGCTTCGGCCATCTGCTTCCAGATAGCTGACCTAAGGTCTGCAGCAACCTGCTGCAGCTCCTCAACATTACTGTTTCCATCCCAAAAGGATTCTAATGCAAATTTAAGCTCTCTCTTGGGTCCCATGCGTGGATAACCAACAATATGAGATGCCATTGCTCTGTCATTGCAATATTCAAATCCACAATTTCAATATACAGTTAAAAACGAAGAGGAATGCTAGAATGTATAGCATGTGGTTTTCCATGTTAGGTTTCACTGATTATGGCTAGAATACAAATAGATATGAGACTACTATAATTCACATTACACCTCTACTACAACATCTAGACATGGAATTTGAATTTGGAAAACCATTCATCATATTGTTTATTTACTTCCCCCATAAACGTGAATGAACTAACTGGAAACTAATCCACCACCATAATCATGATATGAGAATTTTCATGGCTTAAATTGTAACATATAAATCCAATATTTCGTCTTTATGCACAAATATGAATATATTCATAGGTGTTCTTTCTAACATTAATAAGTAATAAATATCGGAATGTCCATCATAAAATATAAGTATTTACCAGTCATTTGAGCCATTGTCCTTAAATCTTATGAAATATAAATACATACTGCACTTAAATCTTTCTATTGTCTTCAATTCAAGTTCTATAACCTGAGTTCTATAACCTGACAGAATCTCACTTATGCTCCCTCCTACTATTCAGAAGAGTTCTTAAATTTAAATTCAATTCCAAGAGTAAAAACATATACAAAGCAACAAAACAGTCACCACACATCTGCATTTTAGAATATAAAGACATCTAACATTATTTAACTGATCAAAACAACCATAGTTCTCAACAAACAAAAAATCAAACACACGGTGAATAACCATTGATTTGGGCTTGCTAATCATCTTATTCTATTAGGAAGGAGATACAGACCAATCAACCAAAAGGGTTCGGTGAACACAGTGATTACAAAAAGAAATACCAACTTCAGCCGACTACAAATTACAAGGTTCACAAAATCAGGCTTAGTAGCAACTCATAACCCACAAAATAAAATAGTTGGACCGCTAAGCATGAGAAGGGAGGGCATTAAGTTGCTCATGTGAACATCAACTTCAAACCCCAGAGAGCATCGAAATCAAATTTTGAAAGCAAAGAAATAGGAAAACCACAGAGGGGATAGGCAGGCTCAAAATCAGAGTATAAGCCAAAAGAAGAGGACGAGTAAGAGAGTGTGCAGAGTAAACGATGCAACACACTGATCAGAGAGTTTGTACATTTATACTATTCACTTCACAGTCCAAGCTATTTCTCTCTCTCGCTCTGTATTTTTATGTTCCGCTTCCTTCTTACTTCTCTCGGTACTGCTACAAGTAATAATCTAGCTATTTCCCAAAACATTTTTTATTTTATTTCTTTTATTATCACTAATATTTTAATTTAATTCTTCCCGTTGTCTTATTTTCTAACTTTTACCATTTTATTAAACAAACATAAATCAAAATAAGATTTAAGTAATAAATTTGTATATAAAGTTACGACTTTTTTAAACATAATATTAATACAAATAATATCAGGCTGACATTAATATATATATATATATATATATATATATATATATATATATATATATATATATATATATATATAAAGTTATGACTTTGCAATGAAGTACTTAAACAGAATACACTATCAATATATTTGGTAACAATTAAATTAAAATTTAAAAATATTCAGAAATGGAATTTATTAGTTTTAAAGAAATAAAATTGTGGGTTTTTAAGAAATAAAAACACTTTAATGATTCATTGGGCTAAGGAAAAGCAACGAGAAATAAATGCAACTCATTTGATATAATATTTGTTTATATTAATATATTTAGTGTAAAACCATAATAATAATAATAATAATAATAATAATAATAATTATTATTATTATTATTATTATTATTATTATTAATATTCCTGCAAAAATAATAGTAAGGTATTAGGGAACATAAATTATATCTTACCCAATCTTCGACTTCCTAGGATGGATACTCTTCGATTCTGCTGGGCATGCCTTCATGTCTTATTGCCGACTAAACATTTTGGAGGTTACTTATAGAAAAGGACTTTGACGATCAAGTCAGTGAGAACTCTTAAAAGTCAAATCACAGTTTTAGAATTAGTGAATTATGTCTACCTAGTTACATCCCAATAATTGGGGATACCTACAGGCATTCAGGGTGTTGTGCCACTCACTATATCTTCATCCTTCTCCCAAGTGCTTTTTGTATTTTTAGGATACTCAGCCAGAAAGTCCTATTACCTGGTTGTCCTTGGTAAGCCGGCCAGGTATAAGCATGTTGGATGTTTTTTCTTAGTCTTTCAAGCATTTCAAGGACGGTTTTTTCAAAGTCTTCGTGAAGGAGTCGGGTCATTCGCTTTTTTATAATGAGTATGGGGTACCAAGTTCCCATTCAGCTGGTGGGATAACCCTCGACGATATAAGGGGATGAAAAAGGGGGAGTTATCGGCGAATGACATAGAAGTAGTAGAGGTTCTAGGGAGGTTTAACAATAAGTTGCCCACTAAAGACTTAGTTAGAATTTATTTATCGGTGCATCCCCTTGTTGATTTGGAAGGTATCATTTTTCTTGTGTTTCGTTTAATGTAAGAGAGATTACCACGTGTGTTTGCATTATAGGTCACATGGCTCAGTTAGGGAAAAAGAACTTGAGTCTCTTTAGGACTTTGTGAAAGGAGCAGGCCAAGAAGTCCAAGCATGGGGGAAATACTGAAGTTCCCAACATGCAAGAAGCACTGGTGGAGGTTCGAGTTCATGGCGGCCTGAAAAGAAAGTCGCCAAGCCTTGTTCATAAGGGGATTGGGAAGGATATGAAGAGGGTTAGGGCCGAATTGTTTGGTTCTAGGTCAACATCAGGGATTAGAAAACCTGAGGCATGCTTGATAAAGCTACTAGATACATTAGTCCATCATTACATCGATATCGATCTACCATAAACGGTGATTTCTTCTATGGACAACATGGAACCCAATGCAATGATAAAGGCCACGCTGGAAGTTAATAGCAAGGCTTTGATTATGGGTTGTAGGGTTGGCACCCTTCTACAGAGGGAGATAAAAGAAAGAGGCAAAGCCAAGGTGGAGGAAGTCCAAGAAGAGCTGAAGACTCAGGCCACTAAGCATGAAGAAGAGAAGACGGCTTGGGAAAAAGGAGCGGGAGGAGTGGGCGACTGAGAGGAAGCGCGTTGGCTCATGGAAAGTTAGGTGTTTAGATTCTGAGAAAAAGATGAATGAAAAAATTAAAGACCTCGAGAAAGATAATGAATAATTGATGGAGAAATATGTTGACATCGAGAGTGAGTTTGAAGATTTAAAGAATCATATAATTCAAGAACATATTGATGGTTTCAACAAAGGTCTAAGACAGGCGACCTTCTTGTGGTGGATGTTGCGGATTCAAAGTACGATGTTAACAAGGATGTCGTCGATGGCCGCCTGGTGGATGAGGACAACCTAAGCGTTAAACAAGTTAAGGAAATGCCAGCAACTTGTGATAGGGATCTCATGGTGGAGGAAGACGTTACAATGTAAGTGGAAACTGACCAAAATACTAACTAATTTTACTTTGATCATATTCTGGCTTTTGAGCCTAAGTTTGTAATAATTTGCACTCTGGTTACTTCGCGAACATAACTGCCTGTTTTGCCTTATTATTTTGGAATATATCAGTTGCTTATATGCTTTCGTGTGTATGTTGCTTCTAAGCTATCATATACTTTTGATTATCGTTATTTTCACCTATTTTTATTCCGCATTGGCTAAAATTTGACTATGATATTTCAGTTGTTGGCACAAGCAAGCTTGAAGCAAAGAATTGATAAAGCCATGTGCATGAAGATCATAGGTGTTTGATGAAGATTGATGAAGATTCACTTGAAGATTAAGTTTTAGTGTGTTAAATATGAAAATAACATGTTAAATGTAATGTCTTAGTGTTATACATTGTTGATAGGCTATATGACATAAGTTAGATGTCTTGTGTGCCTTAGTGTGTCTCTTTTAATATGTTAAAATGAGTTTCTGGTATGAATGCATTCAGTCAGTTGAATTATTTTTCAATCGACTGAAGTCAAGTGAAATCAGCTGACTGTACGGAAAATTTAATCGACTATTTTCACTTAAACCAGACTATATAAGCTATGTTTTCGCAAGCAGAGGTGCGAATCTGAGCTTTTGTGCACTAAACTTTGTCATTCATCTCTAGAAAGCTCTTTCTCTGCAATACACAGCTACAACTCGTGTTTTGAAGATCTTGGTTGATCTTGTTTGATCTTGGAGGCATTTTGGCTTGTGAGTAACTTGAAGAACACATGTATGGTTTGCTAGGGACAACCACCATCAGGTTTGGATGTTCTTGTGCCTCTGGTTGGTTTGCCTGATGTGATTTCAAGTCTATAAGTATGATTCTTGTAGGGTGTGTGTCTAAATTTTTGTATGAGTCAAAAATCTTGTGAGTTTTGTTGTTCAAAAGTGTAATCTTGGTGTGTGATTTGTAAAACTTTTGAATATAGTGGAAACCAGGCTTAGGTTGTCCTGGTAAACTGGATGTAGCTCTGTGATTGAGTGAACCAGTATAAAACAATTGTGCATTTCTCTTTCCCTCATCTCACTCTCTTTGAAACTCTTTAAAAACTCAAGAAAACCAAGCAATTTGATCTTTGGTTTGCTTTAACGCGTTCTAGTGTAATTTGAGGCTGTATACTTGTTAAAAATAGTGATTGGAACAAGTCTTGTATGTAAAAGATTATTGTTTGAGTTCAATTCGCGAATTCTGCATTCTGCATAAATCTCCAGTATTTTAGTTGTCTGAATTGTCTTTTTAATCGACTGTTTTATAGCTTCAAGAACAATTTAGTCTGTTGTTATATATTTTAATCGACTGAAAGTGTGCTGGTCTGCTGCATTTACATCCAAACTTTCCAATCCATTAGATTCAATTGAAAAGAGGTATGCTCGTGACCATTTACTTATGCTCGTTCTGGCCAGTTATGCAAAATATTGTCTGAGGTATATTACTAAAGTAAATAAGCAATTGCGAGAATGTGCTGTGATTAGGTCCTAAGCCAAGTAATTAGTTAAGAAATTAAGCACGGTGCGTGTGTTCGACCAGAGTCGTCTACTTTAGTAGGCAGGAGGGAACTTAAAGTTTTATTGGCGAAAAAAGTCTTCGATTAGGACCACTTATTTTAGTAAGCGGTAGGGAACTAAAATAGGTGCTCGACCAGGACTGCTTACTTTAGTAAGCGGCATGGAACTAGAAAATATTTGGTTTTAAAATGTGCTCGACTAGGGTCGCCTACTTTAGTAGGCGATAAGGAACTAAAAGAATACAAGACAAGTTTTCAAAGAACCCTTATTGTATTGATCGTTTTGGGTACCTTGTTAAAAACTCCTTGGCCAAAACCCTCCTTAGGGAAAAATGTCGCGTGAGGAAAAAGAGTACACCTAGGGTTACAAATTGTTCAACTTTTTACAATCTAGCCAGGACTTTTAGCTAAAATAAAACTTGAGGTGAGATACATTCCATGTGTTAGGTATCAGATCTCCTGATAGTTGTTCCAACCTGTAGGCGCCTCCACCTATATCTTCGCGTACTTTGTATGGACCATCCCAGTTGGTTGAAAACTTCCCGTCCTTTTTTCTTGCGCTACTAGCCAATCTCACACCAAGTCTCCCTTCACGAATGATTGTGGTTGGAGTTTGGAGTTGTATTTTCTCGCGGTTCTTTGTTTGGCCGCCATGTTTCTGATCTGTGTCTTTTCTCGTAGTTCTGTCTCCAAGTCAAGGTTTGTGCATAAACTTTGCTGATTTGTTTTGTTGTCATATATATGCCTTCTTAAAGAAGGTTCCTTGATTTCGACTAAGATCATGACTTCTTGATAACGCTGTCGTTGACGCGATCAAATTAATACTACTTATCTATAACAACTTCAGTATTATTAAGATAGTAGTCAACATAATAGAAAGGGTAAAGTAACCCAAAGTCGTCTCCCAACGAACACGGAATTGATTTTTAGCAAATTAGTTTTTATAAAACTATACAAATGAGTTAGTCAAATAAATAAAAAATATAGGGGATTAAGATAAACAAAGATAGAAATAAAATTTAAAAGATAAAAAGAAATAAAAACAATAGTAAAGAAAATAGATTGATTCCATTGCTTTTTCAAAATAGATTCATCATCGGTTATCTAAAGATTATTACTCAATTAATTA
>Ga0214544_1004425_pt1 | contig 28271 bp, 14 predicted proteins | sample CNSS3metaG_FD_160074 | JGI IMG/M metagenome (GOLD analysis project Ga0214544, IMG submission 160074) | Root nodule microbial communities from cowpea collected in UCLA plant growth center, Los Angeles, California, USA - CNSS3 | ecosystem: Host-associated > Plants > Roots > Nodule | place: USA...
TTCTTTTTTATTTTTTTTTTTTTTTTATTCTTAATATTTTTTTTTTTTTTTTTTTTTTATTTTTTTATTTCTTTTTTTTTTTTTTTTTTTTTTTTTTTTTTTATTTTTTTTTTTTTTATTTTTTTATCTTACCGTCTCCGCTTCCCTTCCATATTTACCACCCCTATTTATAATATATGTGTAATCATTACCTTAAGTTAGAAAACACTATATATTTTTTCTTTCAATTTCTTTGGTTAGTTTCGTTTCTTACGGATTAAAGCTCTCCATATTTTTTTTTCTTTTCTAACTTGTATTGAATTAAATCTCAAATAACATTTATTATCCATCTTATCCGATGCAAATACGTGGAACAGAGAATTGTGGTGAAGATTCTTCCCTCTCTTTTTTTTTTCATTATATATCAATATATGAGTTTATCTATTATTATATATACACGTTTACTGTAACCGTAATTAATATATATTTTATATGATTATATATATATATATATATACCAAAGCTATACATGAAACTGTATAATTCCCAATAAATATTGGGAATGAGCATATATAGTGCACGGAATTGATTCCTGGGAGATGAAAAAAAAAACATATAATATTAATAAGTCTTTATTAATTAGCAATAGTAGCTATTCGAACAAAATAAGTATGGCCACAAAAGAAATTTAGTACTAAGATTGTAGCATATGAACCCCTTCATCTTTCTTTCCTGATTCTTCCGATATTTAATTAATTTCGATCTTATATATTTGATTATAAATGAAAAAAAATTATTTTATTGTAGAGTTCTCTTTTCCAATGACATCATAGGTGAAGACACCATCATTTCACAATAGTTTTAGATCATCGATAAGAGGCTGTAAAATACCCATATATTGTTTTAGTTGGAGTACTTGGCCGAAGTATTAGACAAACTAGAAACATGTACAATTTGATCATACACATTTTAAGGGATAGGTTATAGGGAGTAAGAATACAAGCTAACAAGAATATGAGATGTTGAACCTTGGATGTAAGGAATGAACACATCAAAATGCAAACTAAGTCTTATGTAACGTTCTAGTCGGAAATTACTTATTTAAAATTAAAATTAATAAAAAAATATTAATAAAAACCATTTATTAATAATATACTTTCCCAAAATGTGGGAAAATTTTAAAATTTTATTTTATACGCGCCAAAAGTTAAAATCCGTAAATCCATTCACGCTTACAAATTTAAAACAATTCATAATAACTAATTACAAATATAGTCTTATAAAATCCATAAAGATAATCCCAAGTAAAACTCTCATACTAGCCCCACTCTGGCTCTAAGTATCCACATGCTCACTTGCATCAACATCTGCTCCCATGTAACGAGTTACATAGTTACATGATAATCGGTAAACACATACAGATAGGATGACTCAAAAATAAAATATACATCACAAGGTACATTATAATAAAAAATTAAAACCCCTGACAATTCTGATACACTCCAAACTCAGACCAAAACCTTCAAATCTCCCTCTAGACGCCTCTTGATTCTACATCCTTTGATGAGTACATTGATCGATCTTTGCTGCCATGAGTGTCTACTCGCCCCTCCGACTATAGGCCACCACCTATAGTCCACACGAGGGTAAAACTTGTCACGACCACAATCTATGATACCAAGTGGAGTTCCCCAATACGAACCATAGTCCATATTTGTCCCAAGACTACCAAACTCGTCGGCTAACATCGAGGAGGGTAATCTTCTGGAACTCATTTGTACAAGCCACGATCTCGTACACTCCACTAGACTACCAAACTCGTCGACTAACAATAATTGTAATTTTGTTTTTTTGTTATGATAAAAAAAGTAAATATAATATTTTTACTAGTTTATATAAAAAATTTGGAATTACTCTTTTCGTTCCTATATTCATTCAAAAATATGAAGTTGGTTTTTCAATGTTTTTTAATATCAATTTAGTTCCGATTTTTGGAAAAATGATGTAATTTGATCATTTCTCGTTAAATTTCTTTAATCATATCAAAGTTTTTTCATCAAAATTAAAGTTGTGAATAATGATGATTTGCTTTGTTGGTATAATTGACATAATCCTAGTGTCAAATTTGATGAAAAATCATTGCTCCATTTCAATAAATTTGACGAAAATGACCAAATTGCATTCATTTCTAAAAATCGGGACCAAATTGAGACTAAAGAAAACTAGATGACCAACTTGACATTTTTAGATGATAACCAAAATTTTGACATCCCCAAAGTATTGGTTCAAGATCCGCAACTGTCTAACGTATATTTGAATATATATTATTTGTATTTACTTTCAAATTTAATTAAAATATTTTAACATATAACATAAAGTTATAATAATATAACATATACTATGAAAATATAATAATAGCAATTAAAATAATTAATCTACAAATAAAATAAATGAATACATCATTTTTAGTATTTAATTTTTAAAATAATAAGATAAACAACTCAAATTTGTAAAAATTATGTATTTTAAATCTATAAATATATCATTTAAATTAATTAATAACTATATATTTAATAAAAACCATATCAGTTAAAATAAAAACCATAAAATATGTTTAATAATATACATATTTAAAATTATTAATTACAAATGATGAAAAATCAGTTAGACGACACAATATCACTAACAATGAAAACTTAAATAATTGCATAATCATACTTACTAGTTTTAAATTTATATTTATTGATATAATTATTCTTTAAAAAGATAAATATTAACAATTTATAGCAATTTTTTTTTATTTTTCAGCTAACTATATGATTATATATTTTGAATTTTTTAATTATTTAAAAATTTTAAACATAAACTGAAAGAATATTTTAGTTAAACAATTTTAAAAAAATTGACATTATACTTAGTCTATTACATTCCTAAATAAAAGGAATTAAACTATAACTATAAATTATGAGTAAGATCTCCCTCTAATAATATCAGAGTTAAATTGTGGAGTTTAATAATATTACCAATAAGGTAGCTGATGTTCTTGAATCTATTTTTTTTTTTTTTAGATTAGTAGTACTTTTTACAATAATACTAAACGTAAGATATTATAATAAAAAGTGTTTGAGTAAATTCAACTAAAGAAATTCATAATCAATTATATTCACTTTGTCTATTTTTTTCTTCATCTTTAGCAAACATAATATTGAATGAAAGGTATGAAAATGAAGTGGTGAGAAGGGTGGGTGGTGTCGGTGATAGAAAGAATGAAGGTGTTATGATGATAATAATAAAGCACATGGAAAACATTGCATGTGTATTTATTAGGTATGGTTTTGTACGAGCACTGAGCTAGGGTTTTGTATTTTCATCATGTGCATCACATTAAAGAACCAACAAATGTTTCATGGAATATTTGTAAGATGCTATCAACATGCCTAGTTTTAAATAGTTTATAGTATTTGGGTAATTTTTATATCAATAATTTGGAACTCTATGACCCAATGTAGGTGGAGATTTTTACTTCAATATGTGTGCATCTAAAGTAAAGTTTTTAAAAATTATTTTAATTTTTCATATTTATCGGCGGTTTTAAATAGGTCTTTGTACAGATTAATTATCATTATATTATAATTTAGTCACACGTGTTATTAATGTAAAATTATAATTGTAATTGGATAATTTTCATTTTTTTTTTCTTTTCTCAATCACATTAAATATAATAGACTTAAACTTATTTAAATAATTAAATGAAAAACTCAAGTCTTTAAAAGTTTTATTTAGTGTGTTTGATTAGACTCTCTAATGTCCGATTAGGAAATTGTTTACTCTATTAAAAATAATGTAAGTATAGGTAGAGTTAGTCGACTTAAGTCATCTACTAATAAATTTAACGAGAATTTTAGTAAATCAATACTTATAAGTGTTGTGAAAAAGCATGAAATTAGAGATAACAGAAAAAAGGGCTTTGTTGTAGATTATGTAAGAACAATTACATGAAAACAAATTGATTCTCTAAATCATTCATAGTTGATATTTTCATCCATTATTATATGACTATCATTCATTTAATTTTCAACGATGCATCAATCAATTTATTAAGTTTCTCACATGTTAGCATAGACGTGTGAGTTTTTACCTTTTTACCTCTTGAATTATACAAACAAAAAGTTATTAAAATTAAGCAAACTGAAAAGAATTCATAATTAGAGAATAAAGATGAATTCAACAAGTGTTCTAACATAATCATAAGAGTAGAAGTCAAAATTTAAAAAAATAAATGAAGTAGACCATGTAAGACCCGAAAAAAATTAAATAAATAAATTAATATTTATTTAATATAAATGCGGATAAAAAGGATATTTATAGTAATTAATGCGGGGAGTTATGACAAGTAATAGTACTAGTTCAAGTGATTGAGAGTACTTAAATATGTTGAGAGAACTTGGGTTTGAGTTTGGTATATGTCATTAGTGTGTTAATTTAATTGTGTACTTATTTTACATGTATGCTTGACCATGGAGTGTGATAATATAATCATAGATGTATATGAATTATCATGAAACATGGAATGATTTGATGGTTGTGAATTGATTGGTAAACGTGTGGTTGTGTGTTTGAATCTTGGCTAGTGTGTTATAGTCTATATCTTTTATGTTTTGTGGTTGTGTGTTTGAATCCTGACTAGTGTGTTATAGTCTATATCTTTTACGTTTTTTTTGTGATAAAGTGGAGAAACCATAAAGATTATAGTAGTCGTTAAGGAAACAAGAGAGATATGAGCTGGACAATTATATTGTAGGAACCACCATGATAATGGGCCTTAATTTCGTTTTAATTTTATTAAATAAAATTAATGGGCTGCAAGGTATGAATAAAAGTGAGTTAAGGAGAGGAATAAGATAGCATAAAGACAAGCCACCTACATTGAAAACAAAACCTGAAATTGAATTGGAAGGCCAATTGGAGTGGGCAGTAGTGGAAGCCAAAGCGTGGACATGTTTTGGATCAAGAAGGGACTAAGTGTTTCAACTTGAGCAAGTATTCCAGGTTAGGGGAACTACAATCATATTTTTATTTATTTTGATGTAATTACTTGATGTGTGGATGTATTGGAGCTGGATAGTTACGGTGTAGGAACCACCATGATAATGGGCCTTAATTTGATTTTAATTTTTTAAATAAAATTAATGGGCTACAAGGTATGAATAAAAGTGAGTTAAGGAGAGGAATAAGATAGTAGAAAGACAAGCCACATACACTGAAAACAGAACCTGAAATTGAATTGGAAGGCCAATTGAAGTGGGAAGTAGTGGAAGCCAAATCGTGGACATGTTTGGGATCAAGAAAGGACTAAAAGTTTCAACTTGAGCAAGGATTCCAGGTTAGGGGAACTACAATTGTATTTTTTTTTATTTCGATGTAATTACATGATGTATGGATGTATTGGGTGGTTCTTGTTCCCTGTAAAAATCTAGTTTCGTTGAGTTTTTGGAAAATTTCCAAAAATTGCCTGGCACCAATGAAGGCCCACCAGACAACTCATGTGATTCAACCCAGAATTTGGGTTCTACGTAGAATCGCCTGCCAGTGAGGAAGAACCGCCAGGCGACATGAACATAAATGGTTTGATTTCTGCAATTTTGGAGTTCTATGATGTTTTTGAATGCATTGAAAATTCCTATGCTTGTATGTGAATGATTATGAATGTAAATAATTGAAAATTGCTACTGTTGAGGGTAGTTTGATGATTGAATGCTCATAGGAGTTTGTGGGTTTTCACCAAAGGCGGGGAATGAATGATACATAGGATTCTGGATTTTAATGATAGTAATTTGGTAACTTGAAGCTGTTATAGGTTACTTATGCATGTTGTACAATAGGATTGGATGAATTCTTGTGCTAATAGGATGATGAGTCGAAATCTTGGGGGTTTAGGGTTCTCTCGCAGGTGCAAGAAATTCTAGAAAATGTCAAAATCTGATGCACCGCTTGGTTGCACGTTCATGCTAACCGGCAACACATAAGAACCAACAGTTATGTGTTGGTTGTGTGGTTTGCGCGTTGGAAAAATTGTTAGGAGATTTAAGTGGAATTAATTATGTGAAAATAGGAGAAGATTGGATTGTGGGTACCTTATGAATATTAAGTAGTAAATATGATTGATGGATTTGAATCAACTAGGTGTGGAATGGAATAAGATTTGAAAGAATGAGTACAAGGGGGTTGTTGTAGTATGTGGTGTGGTTTGAGTTATAAAACGTTGTAGTGGCTAGTCATGTCTTAGTTGTAAGAATGGTGCTTCATTCCCTAGTTCAAACTTGTAAGTATTGGAATTTTATGTATAAGGGCATGAATATGTGGGGATACTAAGGTGTAATTAGTATATTGTAAAGTGTTGTTGATTATACTTGACGTGAGCATGTATTCTTCATAAGTTGAATCGAAATGCTAACATGAATTCTAAATAAGGGAGTAAATGTATGAATATGCATAGAAAAAGGGAGGCAGGTAAGATGGAATGGGGTATTTAAGTTGTAGTCTGTCATACCAAAAAGGATTGGCATTCTATCTGTGTGAAATTGCATAATTTATGTGCCTAAAACTTGTTGGAGTGCCTAAAACCAGTATAGTGTGAGTTACTGGTGTAGTGCCTGACAACGAGGTTGGAACCGTCAGGCGAGAGCAACAAAATAGGAAGTCACTAGAACGCTTGGTGCCTGACGCTGAGGGTGATTCCACCAAGCGATAGTTGAATGGGCAATACATGGTGCCCGGTGGTGAGGATGATCCCGCCAGACGATAATTGTTAAACAAGGACCTCTAGAGTGCGTGGCGCCTGATGACATGTGGTGTCCGCCAAGTGGTCTAGAGCGATATTTTGCATGGCGACGTGGGAGTTGCGCTAGGGGATAATGCATGTAGTGATGGGTTATGATGAAAGATTTTAAAATAGCTTTGGATGAAGGCCTTAAGGAGATGACTTGCTGGGGGGCCATTTACGAGTTGTAGCTTGTAATGGGGAGTTAAACATGTGGCCGTTCTATGTTGTAGCCTGATGGTAGTTGGAATTTCGGTGTGAGCATGCTAGTTGTGGCTAGTACATATTGGTTTCACTTGATTACCCTTTACGGGTTAGAGCTAGTGAGATCGGTAGTCTTGTGATAAATATGGATTGTGGTTCATATTGGGGAGCTCCACTCGGTGTTGTGGATTGTAGTCTGTAACAGGATAATTCCCACGTGTGATCTACATGTGGTGGCCAGTAGATGGGGGAACCACGAGTTGGAGTTTGTGATAACAAAAGTCATCTTAAGGATATAATTAAAGTGTGTAGAATCGGGATGCACACGATGGTGGTTGTGATTGCTTATGTGTGAGGATGGTAGTCCTTAGAAGGGTTGTTGGTTTAACTTAATAACCGAGATTTGGGGTAAATTGTTTTGCTTATTACTTCTCTTGTTTTAAGCTCACCGTATTTGCTTGTGTTTGGCGATGATTGTGTAACTTATTACATGGGAGTAGCTGGTGTTGAAGGTGAGGATATGGATGCTTAGCGTCGGAGAGAGGGCTAGTGGGGATTCGATTAAAGACTTGTATTTCTTTTATTTCAATTTTAGTATGTTTATGAGATTTGGAATTGTAATCTTTTAATTGTATTATGTTAGAACATTAAGGAAACATCTATGTAGTACATCATATCATTAAAGTTCATCTTATGGATGGTTCATCAAATCATCTAGTGAAGTTTAATAGACTAGAATATTAATTAGACTCATTTGTCTATAAAGTCTAATGAAGGTCGTCTATCTAAATTTGTAAACGTCTATCAAGACTTTAAAACTTATTTGATAAAGTGATTTTACTTAAAGCTCAATTAATCTCAATTAGACAAACTCCAGTTAAAAATGTGAATATAAACTTAATTATAACTCAAGAAAATTAAAATTAAGTGTTCAAAATGTAATTGAAAATGTATTCATTAATCATTATCATAGTAGGTTTGGCACACTACAAAATTTCAATTAAATCTTAAATACGTTTTAGAAATGTACGAGTCCTTAAAATATTTTAAAGTGTAAATTGATGGGATCTTCATGGCTTAGCATCAGGTTTAGTGCTTGAGGTTTCCTTCTACAATGGGTTCTCTAGTGCGGTTCAAGGTGCATCTAACTAGGGCCAACTTGACTAAGGCCTAACTCGACCAACCTACTTGACTTGGACTCGACCCTTTATTGTTCATCTTGATCTGAGATCGACTTTGACATACTTGGTAGCCAAAACTTAGATAGCTAATTTTTAGTGACCAATTTCCTTTGGTAGTCAAAACCATGGTAGCTAAATTTTAGAAATCAATTTAGAGACCAATTATAATTTTTCATTATAATAGTGACTATTTTTGTAACCAATAATTTTTTATTTTGTAAATTGGTAACTTAATTGGTCACTATAGTGACTAACAATTTGTAGTCACTAAAATTGGTTACTAATAATGCATTTTCTTGTAATGGAATAAAACATTAGGCTTGAAAAAATTTTAATGTAAGTTAATGGCACTGCACCTTATGAACTTAATGTTTTCAACTCCTTCAATAACTTTCCTATAGTCATCTTCAATCAAATTTTTCGGAACATTACCGACTAATAATTTGTGTTTGGTTTCAAAAAGTGAACACCTCAAAGTTTTCCCCTAAAATCATGAAAAGTTTTAAAACCATTCAAAAATTGGATTCTTATTTGAAATCTATCTTGAAAATAAAATATAGACAACAAGATTTTTAATGAGCACAGTAAATACCTTAAATTCTTTGTTATGTATCTCCTTGAAATTTTTGTTCTACCTCTTTTGTTTTAAAAGCAATAAAGACACAACCATTGTTTTCTCCTTTCATCGTGTTTTTCATTATTCACATTTGAGTTATAAATCATCAAAAACCAAGAAACATGACAAACAAACTATAATTTTTCTTACTTTACAAGAATTTCTAGAGAAATGCAAAGTTTGGAGTCTACTCCACCACATGACTACTTAAATCAAAAGAACCTTCCCCATCAACATCCCCTACCAATAACATAAATGAAATTCATCTTACATTAAGAAAGAATAGATAAATTAACACCTAAAAACATATCATCTGGGTTTGAGTTCCACGATAAGGGTTTCGTACCTTGTCAATTTGGGGCCTAAGGTTTTTTGGGTTTGGTGGAGACTTAACAGAATGTATTGTGTAAACACAAAAATCACCACAAGACAAGTCTTTGTTTGTAAATCTTTGAGCATTTAGGATAAACGTTCTTCAAGGTGGAAGAGACGACATGTTTGAAACAATGAAACACAAATGTGAGGTCCCAGTGGGAGACGAGATAAGGTGAGGAGAGACAAATGGAAGTCCAATTCTATATCTGTAGGGAAATGAAGAAATGGGATAACACTTAGTTTCAATGAGGCAAAGAGGGAGGCAAGGTCATTGTGGGATGGAAAATGAAAACTCAGAAAGGCTCATAAGAAACACCAAAGTAGAAAAGTAAAATTAAGTGAATCTATATAAGATTTACCTACTGATCCTATTTTCATTACATATGAGTAATTTAAAGTTTTATTTTATTAATTATGTTTAATACATAAGATGCTAACGTAAAAAATAATTTAATTTAATAAGATTGTGAAAAGTGTCAAACTTACCTACAACTATAGTTATTATGTAACTGAATTTGACTTACATACAAAAAAGTCTATATAAATAGGTATTTACCTACCAATTTAAATTTGTAGGTAAATTTCTGTTCATAATACGAAATTTATATACATATTTCTATCCAATGTATTAAATAGTAGGTAAATCAACAATTTCTTATAGTGGGTAGATGATTAACTTGACTATAATACAAATGTGGAGAAACATTTACTAATGACATAAATATGATAAACAATTATCTCATAACACATTTAAATATAAAGGGCAGAAGTTAAAGAGTCAACCTTACACATTGTTTTTGTCACTTTTGTTTTTTCTTTTAGCTTTAATACATGATAGTGGTGTAAGATGGAGACGAGAGTATACTCAATATTTGAAACTATATTGAACATATAAACAAAAATGATTCATGTACACCCAAATGGTCCATCGACACTTAATATATGATGTGATAAGAAGACAAAGATAGGAAGAAAAAACTAGTATATAATAGGTATACATAAAAAATCGATGTATATATATCATTACTCATTTATAAAACAATACATATTATATGGTTTTGACTGTTTTGAAACTAGTGCAAAAATTACTTTCAAATATTTAAAAAATAATCACATTCACAATAAGAAAAATTAATTAATTGCACATATTACTAAAACTTTCTAACAAAAAAGAACTCAACTTTTACTATTTCAATAAGATATATACAAATAATTACATGAATAAATACAAAATTATTAAAGTACTCAACTATTTAAGTGGAAATGAATGCAAGTGTAGATGTCAAAGGCAAGAAATAGCGATGACAAAACAAGTTTAAGTCAACTAGCCTGCTAAATTTTGATTAATTAGGTTAGAGTTTTCAGCTCAATCGTTGACTTTTGTCCTTTCTTATTTGACCTACCAAATTGGTGATTGTTAGATCGATTCTAAACATATTTTTTTAAATAAATTAAAAAGATTATTTTTTTTTCTATTATGTTACTTGAATGGTGCAAATATACAATAATATTGTAACTTGAATATTTAACACTTGCAAATTAAGTTCCAATTTTTAATTATAATGGAGTAATTTAATATCTAAAGATAATAATTATTTTAGTTTATTCTATTAGAGACATTAATTTATCTATTAAAACTTAAAAAAAAATATTGAAAGTGTGATTATATGCATATATATATATATATATATATATATATATATATATATATATATTAAAATACAAAATTAAAAATAAAAAAAAGTTAGACCCTCAACCTGCGTCATTTGATAAAATAGATTAAAATTTTTAATTCGTTTTTCTAGAACTGAATCAACCCACTTCCCCTCATTTCTTAAGAGACAAGAACAAAATGAACTAAAATAGGGATGCAAAAACCGGATGAGCACAAATTATTAATTACTAAATGAATTGGCACTATTGTAGCAATGCTTTATCACGACGGTTAAATGAGGTATGTGAAGACGGTTCAAACTGTCATTGAACTAGCCGTTGTTAAAAGTGGGGAGAAATGACGACGGGTCCCAAAACTGTTGTCATACTGGTATCATGATTGTAAGTTGCCACGTGACACGACGGTAAACTGACATGTGAAAGTTTATAATTTTTTACAAAAAAAAAAATTAAAAAATTAAACCTTGTTCCAAATTAAACTTAACCAAAAAATTAGGGTATCAAATAAGTAATTATACCTTAAAATATATTAAAAATGCAAAATTTATACGTTGTTACGAAATGAAAAATAAGGATATACTTATGTATCTATATATGGAACAAGGTAAACCTTTTTCTTTTGCTACATTATTGAATTAGTGATACAGGTTTTTGATACAACGTTCATGTTACTCATTGGAGTCATAAAATCAGGGTCTATAAACTCATATGTGTTATCCTTTCCCACTTCCACACACAAACCATGAAATACTTAATTTGATTATGAAAGCACACATTTAATAAATTTAACATACATCATCCATAATCATAGACCATAGACATTTAAGTCCTCATTGCCTACTATGATCTCCATCAAATCAATTTTATATATGAACAACGAAAACTCACTAGAAAAAAATTGGTATCCTAAGGAATCGAAGTTGCATCTGTACTCATGGTTGCAACAAACTCCGATAATGTTGCTATTGGATCCTCCCAATTTTTTGATACATGCAACCCTGTTTAATGTTACTACACACAAAACAAACATGGCATTAGTTAGGAAAATATATATACTACATATGTAAAAATATTAGTGTATATACAAACCAATGAGATATTTCGGCTAGGCTATGAAAGTTTTCAATGTTTGCGATACAATACCAACCTCTGATGTTATTATAAGAACTACAACATCACCATAAAATAAAGTCTCAACCATAACCTTTACCAAATGAGAGGGAAGACACTCACAATGTAACATGGTGAAACCTTCAAAGCACTTCTGTGGGCCACCAACTGAGAGGGAGATACATAATCAACCAAAGTGTACAACTCACATTGGGAACTGAAGCCAATGTCACCCCTTGTTTTAGCTGTAGCGAAATAACTCCCTTTAGTGCTAACTTTGACACCGGGTGAATGTTCCGGTTGTACTATAATGGGGAGCTTTTGCGAGAGTAGTAAGCTTTCTAATCACTCGTCAAATGCTTTCATGATTGCTTGTGGCTCTAATATCATCTTCTGACACTTTTGCCTGATCACCTCATGTTTTTCTCTCATCTCCTATTGTAGCTGCTCTACCAAGTCAGCTTTCATTTTTGCAAGACTTCCTCCGTATTCACATCAAAGGATGACTGAGACTGGCGTTGCGATGACCCTCTAAAGTAACTTCAAATAACCACATTGTATCTAGCAGTATGAACACGTCCAGGATGTTCAAGTTGTCCAATAACAGTATTAAGAATATCCTCTCGACCATGAGGATTGAAACCACCATGGCTTTACTGCTCAACTAGAGAATCCTGCAACAAAGAAACATACATAATTAAAATACTTTATATGCAATAAAAAGTTTATAATTAAATGATTGAAACACATTTACTTACATTCCGCTCAACTGCCCACTATAATTCATCAAACGTCCATGTTCTCGTTTTTTTAGATGGGCTTGCTTCCATTTCTCATGCTTGGATGGTGGGGATGGAGCTTTAATTGAATCTGCACTACCACCGTCATCACTAGAAGCAGAACATGCCTTAATCTTTTCTCTAATCATCTTTTGTTCTTCACCATGAGAAAGTAAATGTGGAGTCTCATTATGTGCTAGTATGAAAGTTACTTACTATTTAACACTATATATAATAAATAGTAACAAAATAAATATAAGTTATAATACTAACCTCCCATTTTTCACTTTCTCAACTTTGTAGAAACCATTGCCAAGTTTCTTCATCAATGCAAATGTACTTGGTTCAAGGACTTTCCCCTTTTCTAGCATTATATACATAAATTGTTGTCAAATTTGATTTAAATTGACGCCATTTGGTAGCAATCGAAGAAAAAATCATTGACTTCAGCGTTCTCACCTTAGGGATATCAAAAACCATCTACATATATAAGGACAAAAATATATGTTAGTAAATCTCCTTATATTTCAAAGTAAGTTTGAAAGATTTACACAATTACTTATCAAAATATCTTCCCAGATGATGTTTCTCTCTTACTCGGTAACATGATCCTAAGATGGAGTCAATATAGATATCTTCTCAAGAGCCACTACATAGAGATAAGTGTTAAAAAGTTATGCATTAGGCCTAATTGCCCTACCAAGGCGGACATCGACATTCACCGATGTTGTCCCAATTAGCTAACTTCTTGAGGGCCTTTAATCTAGTAGCTCCTTTGCCAGATCTCTTGGGAGGGCCTTCATCATTAGACATCTTCCTGTTTTAAAATGAAAATGACAAACATTAATAAAATTACTTATAAATAAAGGTGATAAATATAATTAATAACAAAAAAATTGACAATAAATTGTACATATATCTATATTCCTTCGACATGTAAATGATGTAAATGATTTTATTTAATCATTATTAATGTAAATGATTCAACCTCATAAATTTTATTGGCTTGTTCATGTTCATTATTGGTCTCCTTTTTATCGTGTAACACAACATGCCAATTTTCAGACACAGGATCGGCTACATAGAATACTTTTGAAGCTTGATATACCATAATAAATGGTTCATCTTCATAAGCTACCTTTCGAAAGTCAACCAATGTCATTCCCGATTCATCAACTTTCACCCGTTTTATTGTCAACCCATATGCATTTGAAAATAGGTACAATATGGAAGATAAAAAAATATTGACCTCTTCTGCCATATGTTAGTCACACTTGCCTTTCTTTCTTTTTTTCAAAATCTACATGAAGACCTTTCACCTTGTCATAAGCGTGAGCACCAATTAATGGAATTGAAGAAATTTCATGTTCTTGGTTTCCATTGAAGGCCTTCTTCAATCTACGATATGGATGAAATAGATTTAGAAATCTACAATGCTGAAGATAGATTGTTTTCCTCCCATGTTTTAATTGCTCATATGATGTGTTTTCTTCATAAATCGGACATGCTTTGTAACCTTTCACACTATAACCTGACAAATTTTCGTATGCATGAAAGTCATTGATAATACAAAATAACATGGCATGGATTTGGAAAGATTCATTGGCAAACCCATCAAAGATTTCAACCTCATCATCCTATAACAACTTCAAGTCATCAATCAATGGACTAAGATAAACATTAATATCATTTCCTAGTTGTCTTAGACCAGAAATCATCATAGATAATATCATGTACTTTCTCTTCATACACAAACTCGGAGGCAATAAATCACTAACAAAATGGGCCATGAACTATGATCGATACTTAAATTCCATAAGGATTCCTTCCATTTGTAGTAGTTCAACTTTCAAATTTCTTGATTCATTTTCGAATGTAAGAAATTATTTATCAATGTTCTTCCATTGCACAGAATCTACAAGATGACTAAGTAGTCCATCAAATTTTCGCTTATCAGCATGCCATCTAAGGTTTTTAGTATTAGTTGGCTTCACAAACATACTTTTAAACCTTGGAATTATTGGTAAATACCAAACTACCTTCGAAAGAGGGTCATGCTTTGTGAGCTCATCATTATTCTCTTTGTCACCATCTTTGACCTTATAACGTGACAACCCAGACTTGGGACAACTTTGTAAGTCCGCAAACTCTTTTCTATATAAAATACAATCATTAGGACATGCATGAATCTTTTCATATTCCATACCCATCAGACAAAGTATCTCTTTGTCTTATAAGGTCAAAGATAAAGAGATACTTTAACAATTGAAGCAATTTTGAAAAGCTTTTATCAGTCCACTCATTTAATGCCTTCAAATTTATCAACTTTAACACTGGTGATAATTGTGTGAAATTAGTTGAACTAGGATATAACATGGTCTCTGCATCTGTAGTCATATTTTCATACGCAACTTTAGCAAAGGTTTGTCGAGTACACAAATTCATGTGTTTCAGGCACAGTTGGAGTGTCTACCAATTCACCATGCCACATCCATGTTATATAATTCTTCAAAAATCCACCAAATAAAGATGTTCCCTATTTTCGACAACTTCCAATATTCTCTCATTCAAACAATTCACACAAGGACACCTTATCATTCCTTTATTTTCTACACTACTAACATGACATTGAGCGAATTCTATAAACTCCTTAACCTCTCTCATAATCATCACTTATATGGAATAGATCACTCCAACTCTGATCCATGTAATAATAATTTCAATACTAAATACAAATAATACTTGATACCAAGACTTTGATCGAGACATATATTTATAATATTTAATAATTTCAACACTAAATATATATAATAATTACAAGGTACAGGTCACCCCGAATTCAATACCAACACGTTGAACAAGACATTATTCATAATATTCAATGAAACACATATGTCTGATTTTAAAAAATAAAAACTAAGAATAATCAATTTACAAACTAATTATAGATATAAATAACAAAAAATAAATAAATAAATTACAAAATAACTTACCTGTGAAAACGAAGGCGGCTCTACCATGGGATAGGAGCAACAATGGCGCTTAAAGAAACGTGGAAGGGAGGAACAACGAACCAAAACCAACGGTGGTCATGGGTTCAGGATGAGAAACGCGCAACAGTGGTGGTGGGGTGGCGACGCATGCAGCGGTGGCAACTCCATTACCATTGGGTGCTCGACCAGCAGTGGGGGCGACGTTTCACAATGGCGGTGGCAGCTTCGACAGTGGCAGCGACTGCACGGGAGAGGAAAGCGTCGACGGTGGTCTGTAACGACGATGTCAGTGACAAGGTCTGTAGGCGACAGAGGGAAGAAATTGAACAGTGGTCGCAAAGGGGAAAAGTGAAAAATGAAAAATGAAACTTTTTATCAGCTAATCAACGACGATTAAGATTTAACCGTCGTTATTCGAACATTTATAAGGATGGATTTTAAGATGAGCGTTGTTTCGTTTTTCCATTTAAAATAACCGTCATTAAATTGTTATATTTATTTACTCCCATGCCATCGCATTTCTTTTGACTACGTCTACGCTGCAACATCGTCGATAAACATGTTGTAGCAATATTTTACACTAATGTGGGATCTTTTTATATCTGGAAATTAACTCTCATATTATAAACACTTGCTCCTATCATCTCCATAGAACCTCCCTATCCTCCTCCTTTCTCACAAAGCCATCAAACCCCCATTTTTTTTTCTTGATCCTTGAAAATATAATTCACTCTTAAAATCCAAAATCACAAACCCTCAATCCACTCAAGTCCCAAGTGAAAAAACTTAGTTTCTAAAATCTATAAAGAAAATTGTTGAATTTCTCACAAATTTCAAATATATATGTCAACTTTAAAAACAAAAATTACCGGGCATAAGAATTGAAAAGTCCTTGTCATAGCCATATTTGGTTTATTCACTCCGACAAAATGCAGAAACTGAAAGGTGATATTACAACAATTTATAAATTTCTTAAAATATTAGGAATTTCAAAAAAAGCAAAAAATTTATATCATATTTATGACATTACTAATATAAATATTATTCTATGGTATTCTAGCATTATTATTATTTATTTAGTTTTAATTTTAAGAAAATAAATACTTTTATATGTCTTTAATTTTTTTTAAAACATAAAGTCATGAATATTTGTTTTTAAAACTTTTAAGTTATAGAATCCAGAAATATTTAAATATGCTATTTATATATTATATATTGTATTAATAATGCTTTCGTATTTAATAATTATAAAAACAAATTTTATATGCTTTCCAGGTTTATATATATTTATTTATTTATTTATTTATATATATTATTTACTATAATTTCACATTTTTCTTTATGCTAAAATTTCTTTACACATCCCCTAAGTTTGTTATTTTGAAACCTTTTAAAAATATTTATTTAAATTTAAAATTCTTCTTTAATACATTGAATACTTCATTGTTTACAATTTAAAATTTATGCATGTAACTTAAAACTAAAAAAAAAACTTATATTTTCGCACTTTTTTTCCTTTTTCATACAAGGATAACTCTTTGCACATATATTTCACTTCTATTCTTCAAATCTCATAGTTCATAATAAAAAAAGAAGAGAGGTAAATATAATTATTATTTTCTCTTGAATTTTATTCTCAAATGTAGGGTGATGATGATAAAAAATAAGTTGAAATCCTAAAGTGAACACTCAATCAATTAGATTTTTAACTGAAAAAGAAACATTTGATGAAAGCAGTAAATTTATTGAGATTTTCTCAGCTGATGAAGCTATTACAAAAATAGCTGCCTTTACAACCGTACACGTATACAAAATGGCTATAATCACCACACCATGATGAAACCACCAACTCATGCATTATAGCTCAGGGAAATTAGAAAAGTTCTTGAAGTTTTTTCTTCTTTTCTTTCTGGTGTTGAAAGAAAAAGAAGAAGCACATGATGAACTCACATAGTAGCTTAGATGTAACATATATGAAATGCAACATCTAATTGATGAGAAGTCGTCAAATTAGGGTTAAGTGTCCTTCAAAGGACACCAAAGGGAAGAACATTCCCTCAAAGGTTGCTCAATTTCAAGCACTGGAAGGTGGAATGTTTGGAATCCCTTGTCTCTGTAATTCACTCATCACACTGTCAATTGCTGGAGCCTTCAGTCCAAGAGGTAATGGCAGCCATGGCTTTGATAAAACATCTCCAATAGCTGCATCTATGCTCTCTTTTGACTGCAAATTAAGATAAACACAAAAAAGTAATCAGTCATATGGAGTTCTACTCTTTTTATGTAGAACAATCACACGCAAACACATCCATGAGAACCTACAAATGTTAGATAGCTAGACCAAGATATACTTGTGTCTATGTGGAAAAGAAGTGATGAAGCACAATCAAAGGAAAAAGCAAAGAAACTGAGGTATGTAATTCATCATAAGAGTCACTGTTTAAAGGAAAACCTAATTCACAATTCTATGAACTTTTCCACATGCATATACACATGTTTATGTTTATGTGGGAAGAAAATACAAAAAGAAAAAGAAAAAAAGAATTAGGTTATGTATTAATATCATCCTATATATGTATATATCAGTGATAAGTGGTAAAGTTAGAAGAGAGAGTGAGAGAAGTTTTACGTTCAATTTTCCTACTAATATTTGAAAGTTTACAAAGTTAGTTCGAAAGATTTGGAAGGAAAAACGAAAGAGGTCGTGAATTCAACTACTGCATTAACAACATACTAACTACTAATAATTGTGGATAAAAAAAAAGTCTGATAAACGGTGTAAAATTGTTCTGTACTTTTTGTACATAATCATTGAACTAAAAAAGAGAAACAAAGATAGAAATCTACCGGGTGAAAATCTAATAGAGGACGAGGACCATGGATGGCAATGCTGTGATCTGCTTTGTACATGGCATGGGGTGGGATGCCAGGGACATGGTGAGTTCCAAAACCCTGCATGATATTTGTATTTTCTCTGTGGTGAGTGAGCCAAAATTACACTGCAATATAGTATATGCATGTGTTTTGGTTGCCAGAAAATGAGACAATTATTTTATACTACTGTATAGTTCTTGTGTTTGTGGTTGCAAGTAAATATGACAATAACATTATACTGTAGTGATGTTCGTAAAATGATTCCAGATTTTAAAGATAAAGGTGAAGACAATTTGCATGGCTCCAAAATAGTAAGGCTGTAATGAGTAGTTACCGTTGGTGTCAGAGGTTGTGGGTAACAAGCTGTTCCTGGTATTAGAGCATTTGGAGCCTGTTTCAAGACATATATATGAAATCTTAGACAAATAAGAAAAGAGGAACCATAAATAGATGTAATTTTATTTTGTTGCAAATATTAAAGTTAAACTACGATGTCTGTACGAGTGACTGTATTATTGAAGATACTGTAACTTTTATGTCAGTGGCTTATTGCAATTATGGTATTTCATGCAATGGAAAATTATCATAAAAAAGTGAACTTTGTATTTGTAATGAAAAAGGAAAAGCAAAGGGTAATAAAAGATAATATCAAACAAGTATAAACAAAAATTGTCTGTTGAAATACCATTCCATTAATATAAACTCAAATTAGTCTCTCTTTTTTTAATAATTATTTGTTTAGTTTTCTGTCTAGTTAAATAATAAAAGTATTATTAATAAAACTTCCTAAACTATTAAGAGAATGAAAAACTCTCATTTTTTATTCGTTCTGATATAATTTAGTTTTGATCATTAATTCTTTTAAAATAAAAAGCAATAGTATATTAATTAATAATTTACATTAAATCACATCAATAAATAAATAAAGAATGAGAATAAGAAATAAAGAAATCATAGTATTATTGTACGAATAGTTTTCCTAAGATGTTGCCTTTTATAAACAGATAGGAAATGAGAAATAAAATCAAAAACAGATAATTTGAATTTGAATGAAACTATTACAAATTATACTATAATGTTTCAGAAATAAACATTTTCCCCTTTAAGATCTTCCAATCAAACTTAAAGACTACTGTTAATAAAATTCTTTTCGATCAAAGGGTTGGCAAAGAGACAAGAGAGAAGTGGTTTCGATATGACGGCATGCTTGAAAAGATAAGGGAAAAAAATGGATATATAATGATATAATTTTTTAGTTAAAAGGAGAACTGATTCTACATATAAAAATATGTTATGCGTTATCAATATAAAACAATCAATTCCAGTATATACACATTTATATAAACATTTATAATAGATAATAACATATAGTACGATTCAAATATAATTAATTGATAAAGTAAAGCCTACTTTATACTGTTGCACATGTGCCTGCATAATTATTGAAATGAAGTTCAAAATTTGAATAATTATGAGTTTTTCAGAAGAAAGAGAAACAAAAGTTGAGAGAGTTAACCCGTTGGTGCCAAAATGAAGGGTCATGTGGTGGTGCAGGTGATGGCCATGAGAGTGGTGGTGAAGGTGGAAGGTGTTTGGGCCACACGTGCATGAAGGAATGGTTCATGGAGGGGTGCCCCCACACGTGTAGAGGTCTAAAATGGTGCATTGTGGTCATTGGAGGAGGGAACCCCATGGTGGGTGCTAGCCATGGACTCACCTCTCTCTTCCCAACACCATATATGTTTCTCCTTTGACTCCAACTTGCTGCTTCAGCCTCACGAGCCAGAAGGTGTTTCCTATGAGATCTATATTTCTGCATTCAAACACAAAAAAAAAAAAAAAAAAAGTTTCAGACACCTTTTTCTCAAATCCTGCTTTTCAATTATTATCATTGATTCAAAACCAAGCATCTAATGTATGGAACCATAGGACAAACAAAAAGTCCAAACTTTGGCCACTGCATGCGAACAAACTGGTGTGTCATGTCGCATATCAGTTAAAAAAATATTGATTAAGAGACAACTTGTGATTGGAGGTTTTATGTTTTTAATGAAACGGTGTATTAATTGCTTGATGGAAACGCGTTTCTTTGTTGTCCTTCAACCATACATATCAGAAAAAAGTTTCTTTCTCATTTTCCAAAATTATCAAGATTTAGAATGAAGCCTCAGCTTAATTAAAGAAATTATGAGTACACAAAAAGATTAGGTTAGAGGATGTACTTGAAGGTGGCTTGCAATGTTATGACGAGTTAAACAATCGATTCCCATAATCTCCAAAATTCTTGAAGGCACTGCTTTGTCCACTCCTAACTGTTCCACAGCTTGCACAAATCGCCTGTGCAATTCTGGGGTCCAATCCACCTACACATAACCCAGAAAAAAGGAAAGCATAAATACACACACTACTTCAAAGCTCAAAAACTTCTAACATAAAAGAACTATTAGACGCTGTTTTCTCTTCATATTTTTACTTTGAATTGGGTTTTTTTTGGTTACAATCTGTTTGATAAAGAATCTAAGTTTCTATCTTTTCTAATGCTAGGCACTGATACTTGGAATTTCTCTCTCTCTTTACACCCTTAGGGTACCCGTGAGTTTGTGATACAAAGGGACCTTGTCATGAGTCATAATTGAGACAGTGACAGAACCTTAAGTGTTAGCTCAGTTGCACATGACTCGTGTCTCATGACACTAGCTACCTTCACTGAAACCAATCGTGGAAGAGAAAGAAAAATAAATTAGCAGATAAGTTCAAAGTACAACAAACTATCTAGCTACCTTCACTTTTCTCTTCCCGTGAGGATTATTACTATTACTATTATTCTTCAACTGACCCGATGAAGATTTTCTTCCTTTTCCACCTTCTTTTGGCGCAGGATTCACCACCACCGGTTCACCATTCTTGCCCCGGTTTGACCCCGAGTCTTCATGACCTGAAGCAGCACAACAACTTTTGTCTTCTTCTTCCTTTTTTGTAACAGTGAAAACACAATTCTGGTCGTTCTCCTCCTTCGATGAGTTCATCTCCGACGACTCTTCCCCGGCGCTGACGGAAAACTCACCAAACATCTCCAAGTCCGGCAAGATATCTCCGCCGACGTCGATGCCGACGAAGAGATCGTCGAAGTTGATGCTCTCCAACAAGTTCCCTTCAGAAAGTTCATCGAAGTCAACATCATCTGATGCTGTTTTTGCTGCCTTCGAGAAACCCTCCATCTCTCCTTTGTTCTTTTCATCTTTGATGCTCCTCAAAGGTGCCACGGCAAGCATCAATCCCAAATCAACACTCTATGTTACGCGAGATTGGAAACTCCAATGATATGTTACGAGAAAAACTATATATATATATATATATATATATATATATATATATATATATATATATATATATATCAACGTACCCTTTTCTGAATCAGTGCTAGCTAGTTACATATATATGTATATATACATTAACTCACGTGCATGGAATGAAAATGTAATACAGAAAAAGGGTAGGAAAAAGTGTAAAAGAGAAAGGGTAATGGGAATTCTGGTTTGAACTGAATGTGAAGGTGTGAGGAGAAGGGATTGAGCAACATATAATGGTGTGTGGAAAGGTTTTATGTGATGTTCCCTTTTTGGAAGTGCTGTGAAGGAGAATGGGAGATTGGATCTCAGCCACAAGTTTTTTTTGGCCGAGTTTTGTTTTTATGCTTTTCGTTTGCAAGTGTGCGTGTGCTACTTGCACGGTTTTCTCTGCGTCCATTGTATTGCATTTGTGGATGCCCTTTTTTTGAACAATGAAATTATAAGGGACTCTGTTTGCTTTTTTCTCTCATTTTTTTTGAAATATTCACTTGAAAGTGCTCATGTGAGCTTTTTGTAACTATGTGCACAAAATGAAGAGAGAGAAAGACGTAGGTGGCACAAGCTCATCAATGGTGTGTCTGATCCTAACAGTGTTTCACAGTGGTGAAAGGGATGTGTGCTGCGTTATTGTTTGCCATAGTGACAAAATTCACTGCTGTATTTTTTGCACTTCTAGATAATAGCTACGCATACGCATCTTGTTTCTGTCATCATCATATAATTGGAAAAACTGCAGAGCTTTTAAACTTATCAGCTACACACGTCTCCATTATTTAAACAGGGAGATCATAGAAATCTTACGACTATAATATATAAATAATTATAATTTTTTTTATAAGTTAATTTTATAAGATTAAATTCAATTTAAAATATATTTTTAACGTATTATTTCACGTAATCATAATTTTTTTATTATAATCTCGGTTAGAGTTTGTTTTCTTGATTAATCGAACATATATATATATATATATAATATTTTAAAATATTTTATGGATATTTATGAGTAAACTATTTTGTATCCAAAGTTGTAATATTTTTGTGATGATAATAATTTATAATTTTTTATGTTCATAATTTTGATATATATGATTTTAATATAGATCATTCAATAAAAATTATATATTTATCATCTTTTAAGAATGTTTTTACACTTTTCAACATACATATTCAAGATATTATATTCTATTATTTTCAAAATAAATGCATCAGTGTATCAGATACATTTCATATACAATACACTACACGTATGTAACCGTGTATCGCATCATTCCACATAATCATAATTTTTTTATCATAAATTTGAGTTAATATTCGTTTCCTTTATTAACCAAGCCTATCTCTCTGGTGTTGAAATTAGGATTTGTTTTGGCAGCAAAAAGTTGAATTCAATGAACACAAAAGTATCCAATGAATAAGTACATAGTTGTGTTTTGGTACACGATCTCTTGTTAGCTCAAAAAGTCTAGCTTTTACTAATTTTTCATTTTGGAATTATGTTCATAAACATGTTTGTTATATACATCATGAAACAGTTCTATCTTCATAAAATATCGAATTCTCACTCATTTTCTATAGAAAAGTTTTGTGAAAAACTTAACTGAAAAGTGATTCCTGAAAAGGCCACATTCATGAAAATGTTTTTTAAAATATTTATTCTAAGCGCTTAGAAATTATATATTTTAAAGAAATTTAAATAATCTCCCACCAAATGAGAAGCATTCATCATAGTGTGATATCTAACATATTTGGACTTTTAAACCAAGTCTAGTAAAGTTTTTCATTCTGATTGGTAATTCATTATGGGCTACTCTAAGATTTTACAAAAGAAAAATTTTAAATATAGATTTAAGTCCTAATATAAAATAACGAGTTTTTATATTTTTATTTTTACAGAAATTTTTTTTTTCATTCTTTTGGATTCAGTAAAAAAAATCTTAATTTTTATTCCTTTAAAAGTTAAATCACCATTTTCATCCTACCATACATTTTAAAAGATATTAAGTAATATTCATTTAAGAGTTTAAAAAAAATACAAATATCACTATTAGTTGGAATCATTAAAGATTATATCAACTTCGTTTGTATTCAACTCTATCACTCAAACGATTGTTAATTCTATAAATTAATTAAAATAAGTTTTAATTTTAAAAGATGAAAAGAAAATCAAAATTCACTTACATTTACTTTAACTTCAAATATTTAAGTCTAAAATAAAGATAAAAATTAGGGATGTCAACAGGGTGGGTAGGGTGATAGTAGCTCGCCATACCCTATCTGCTGGATAAATATCTGCCCCGTACCTGTACCCATATCCGTCAGGTATCCATTATGCGGGTATCTGTCTATTTTTTTTTTATATCCGCGGATATTATAAAATTATTTAAAAAATAAATATTTAATCATAAATTCAAATAAAATAAAATAAAATACATAACTGTCATAAATTTTTAATAGAGTTCAAATAAATTCAAGTCCAGTCCAAATAATAATAAAAATATAAAATGACGTTCAACACAATAAAAATTCTTTAATTAGTGCTTTGATCAACAAGCTCACTTTCTCCGATTGATGCCTATTGATGCCTGAGAAAAAATTTAGTCAGAATATTTTTTACTAATATATATATATATATATATATATATATATATATATAAAGGGTATTTTTGTGAATTAAAGTTTAGCGGGTACAAGTATCCACAGATACGGATACTATGATACCCGTACCCGTCCCGTTAACATGCGGATATCAAAAATATTTGTACTCGTGGATAGCGGGTATCTATTTTTAATATGTGTTTCCTATCCATTACGGATTTTATCTGCGAATACCAGCAGGTACGGATATTTTTGACATTTCTAATAAAAATCATGCCGAAAAATCATGCCAAGTGACTTTTCTGTTGAAGTGGCGAATTCGTAACTTCGAAAGAAAAAAAAAGAAGAAAAAGAATAAAAGGGTATGCTTGAAATAAAAAGTTGAATGTGCTTCTACATATAATTAAGATAGTTTAAGGAAATAAAATATTTTTAATAATGAAAATGTATATCTAAAATTGAATATGAGTTAATTGAGAAAAGATTAGTAAAAATGAAAAATACAAAACGTAGATGCTGATTTGTGATAAATTAGAACATTGCTTACAATCTTACTGTTGACATGACAATGTTGTCTCCCAAACTTAGTCGCTTTCCTTTCATTTAATATCAAAGCTAAAGATAGGTCCCATCGTAAAAAAGAAGTCATGATGAAGTTTTTTTTTTTTTTTTTTTTTTTTTTTTTTTTTTTAAAAAATATTTAATATTAAATTTTTTTTTTTTTTTTTGTACTAATTTTTCTATGTAGAAATAATTTTCTAAAATTATCAGACTTATACTAATATTGCTTATATTAATGCTCCGTCAACTGATAATTTTTTATACAGGATTTAAATATAAATATCTTAAATGTAATATGTGAGTAAGAAGGAGTCATAAACATAAGTATTTTAAGATTTGAAGTTAAATAGGATATAAAATTTTCGAGGAAAGTGGTAAGTACTGAACAAAGAATACGGATATCATTATTGTTTTTCTCTTTCATGTTTTGATTCCATTTTCCAACAAGGCAACTATTGATTGAGAAACCTTAATTTGTGATGTGATAATGGTTTGTAAGTATGAAACTGCTACATGTATACACTTGAATCTTATTTTCTCTCTTGTTACAAAGTTCAATAACTATTTTTCTCACTTTCACTCACGTTTCGTTAGCATTTATTATTCAACAACACGTTTCTCCTTTTGGGTTGAATTATGTTTCCTTGTGTCTCTTCATTATTTTGTTTGTATTTTCTCAATATGGATCTCATATCAAACTTTGATTTCTTCATATATATGAAAATTTTGGTTTCATTAAAAACACATCAAGTTCGATATTACCTAAAACATTAGACACAAATTATTAATGTACTCAAATTAAGGTGCAATATCTTAAACGCATTCTGAGTTTGATTATTTGAAGAAACTATTATTATAATAGGCATGTTTTTTACTTATTTCAATCGATACTAACATACAATATAAAAATAATAATGAGATTTTAAATCGGTTAAATTACAACTTATGTTAAATAAAACTTGATGACATATTTCAAATTTTAGAAAAGATATTACATCGAATAAACTGTAACTGATGTAATAAACATAAAATAATATTAGTTCATTAATAATGATATAAATTAAAAAAAAAATGGGAGAAGAAATATCAATCCTGTCGACTTAAAATTTATGTAATATATCTTACTTTTTTTAACTTGTATCTCTCCCCTTTTCATTTTTTGGCGCAATGTGTAATATTACAGTTTTTCTTCTCATTTTTTTAGCAGTGAGTAATATTACAGTCTTTTTCTTAATCCGTAATTAAAATCTCAATGAAAATTATTGTTTAACTACTATAAACTTTATTAAAAAAAAAAATCTATATAAGGCTACTAACTCAAATATTTTTCGATGTTGACTACATTTTTTAGTATTCTGCATATTTTCCAACCCCTATAATTATTTATTTCCATGATAAATCACAACCATAAAACAAAAGTAACATAAAAAAAAAATAAAAACCTTAGTTTTGAAACTAAATTTAAAAAGTATTTAAAATCCTAAAAGTATACGAAATAAATAACTATTTCAAAGAATTTTTTTTCTTTATTAAGAGTTAAAACATATGGAAGTTTATCAACTACACTCCTAAGGATAAAAGTGAGTTATAAGAGACAAGTTTAAAACCTTGTCTTTTTTACAAGAGCTTTTCATAGTTCACCTTCACATATTTTGTTCCTAACTTAGAAAATGAGATTAATTTCTAACTCAACAGTTTTTTAACAAAAATTCCAAAATTTTAGATGATGAAAAGAAAAACAAGTAAACCAAATATTCCATTTAAAATCACTCTCACAGAGCTACAACCTCCCCACAAAAAATGAAACAAATTCAGACTCACATAGAGTTTTATAGCTTCCTCACCCAATGGAACAATCTTAGACTCACATAGAGTCCTACGACCACCTCGACCAATGGAACAATCTTAAACTCACACAAAATTCTACAACTTCCTCAGCTGGTGGAACAAACTTGAACTCACATAAGTTCTTACAGTCTCCCTGACTATGGTGAAACAAACTCACATAAAGTCCTACAACCTTCAGCTATGGTGGAATAAGTCATCACAATAACATATTTACAGAGAACACACATATTTTCACAAAATTCATCTTTTTATCCTATGCACCCAAATACTCATGGAATTCAAAAGCAAATATCAACAAATTGATGGCATTATCAAAAACTCCCAAATCTCACAAATTATTGATCATCTTCCTTATTTTACAACATAATTTTATGTAATGCAAATAAGAAACGTTTCACCCAAACCTAATTATAAAATCATAAGAAAAAAAAAATAATTCCCTTAATACCCACTTAATCCAGTATGAAATCAACATCATGTAAAATTTCAAACTTTAGGATAATATATAATTTGAAAATCAAAACCTTCAATACCTTCACGATAAATAACACATTTTTTATCATGAAAAAGCAACGATACAACACAACCCAAAAGAAATAGTAATCTAGTTAGTTTCCCTCACAATCTAAACTTTTAACAAAAGTGCAACCCATCCATCCCTACCACAAATTCAACAAGTAAAAACACATTTTTTTTTACACATCAATAGAAAACACATTTTCAACATATGAATACAAAAACAAAAGGCATGATAACTTCCCTCACAATCATAGCTTAACATAACAAACATACAACAAGAAAGTTAGTTTCCCTCACCTGAATACTCAATGTTTCAACAAAACCCTTCAATCTCTCCATTTTAAACTCCATGCTTCTTCTACAAGTTTCTCCTTGTTTTTCTTCAAGGATCTCTAACACTTCTATTTTTAACTTTCAACATATATAGTATTAGACTATTATTTTGCTTTGATTTAAAATGTCTTAACATTATCCTAACTCTCCTAGTGGAACTCTTAGCCCAAAATCTAGTTTTATATTCTACAAACACTAGTGCAGATTTGGGATTTTACCTCGCCTTATAGGCCTCGGTTATGGCGGAACCGAAGCCTATAAGGAGGCGGTGGCAATTTAGAAATTAAAGGGAACTTATAGGCCTCGGTTCAGTCAAAAACCGGTGCCAAATGTCGCTTTAGGCCTCGGGTCTTAAGAAACCGGTGCCAAAGAGGGCTTATAGGCCTCGGTTAAGGAGGCCCGAAGCCAAAAGGTTGCCAGAAATTGACCTATAGGCTTCGGTTAGGGAGAAGCCGGTGCC
>Ga0214544_1004428_pt1 | contig 28255 bp, 8 predicted proteins | sample CNSS3metaG_FD_160074 | JGI IMG/M metagenome (GOLD analysis project Ga0214544, IMG submission 160074) | Root nodule microbial communities from cowpea collected in UCLA plant growth center, Los Angeles, California, USA - CNSS3 | ecosystem: Host-associated > Plants > Roots > Nodule | place: USA...
TTAACAAAAATACCCAAAAAAAAAAAAAAAAAAAAAAAGGAAAGGAAAAGAAGGACAACATTTGTAGGGTTCAGTTACTCCAAATCCAAATTATATGATATTGCTCCTATTTATATATATATACTTATTTTAATTATTTTATCAATTGAAGTTTCATCGTTCGTATTTCTTTCTACGAATTTGACGACCAAAAGAGAGCAATGTCATTCACAAAATTAAAATCATGAACTTTGTTTGTGAATATCATCATATATATATATATATATATATATATATATATATATATATATATATATATATAATTGAAAAAGAATGTTTTTTTGGCTATTGATTTGATTAAAGAAGCTTGACGACATTAGAGATTACGCTTTTTATGCTGGTCTCTAAGATTCTTTTCAAACGCCTATGCAATTCAAAGAAATTAAAATTAAAACTGATATACAAATTACAAAACTCCCAAAATCTACTTTTTCTTTTCCCTAATAACAATCAGATAAAGGAAAGATTTTCGAGATAGAGAAAAGAGTATGAGAGAAAATCACATAGAAAGGACTTTTCTACAATGAACTGGCCACAAAGGCAAATAAGTCAACGGGATTTCGATGACAGTCAACAAAATAAAAAAAATAACAGCAACAAATTAATCAGAAACAAAAGAGAAAACCAACCAAAATTACAGAATAAATTATGAAAAGAAGGAGGGAGAGAAACTTTACCATAATGACAGTAGTGAGGAGATGAGAGACCAACCCAACAACTACCAAGTTTTTTTGTAAAACTATGAAACACTGAAACCTGAACACTGTTTTTTGGTTCTTATAATGAAAAGGAGAGGGGTATTTGAGTGTGGTTTGTCACGTACGTATGAGTGTGTCAGCTCCTTAAGCTGACTCGTGGAGATTAACCAAACACACCCTCTTCTTCTGCTTTGGGAAGTTTAATTATATGTTTCTCAGTTTTGGTAAAAAAATATAGCAAATGCTTGATGAGGGACGCGTTGTGTTACTGACTCATTAAATGCTCTGTAATTACAGACGTTATAATGGGTAATTGATTTAAGAGTTTGTCTTGTCAACGGATACGTTGCAAACGGAATTAATTCTCAAATAAATTCATAATTTCTGAAATGATCACGAAATTAAGTTTAATGATTTATTCAATTCTAATATAGTTTATTATTAACCATGTTTTGATGGTACTTATCCGAATCTGACATGTATATTAGAATATTTTATTAATAAAATATTTAATTTCTAAAATTATAATTTTATTGTAATAATTTTAATATATGATTTTAATTTTAATTTATATAATAATAATTATATATTTATTATATATATATATATATATATATATATATCACGTATCATATTACTTTTAAAATAAAAACGTATTAAATATATATTATATCATATAGACGTATTATTTACGTGTATCATAAATTATCACTATTATTGAAAAATATGGTAAGTGTACACTTATTACATTATCATTTTTTAAACCTGTTTTTATTAAGTTGAAAAAAAAAAACTAAAGCATTACATCTAAGATTAATATCATGAACCTTATCAAAATCAATATTTTAATAAATAATAACATTACATCATTATAATATATATTAAATTAAATATAATTTTAATTTCTAAATTTTAAAAATTTAAAAATCAAAATATATTAAAATTTTAAAAATAAAGGAATTTTAAATTTGCATCAAATTTAAAAAAATAAAAATATAGTTAACCATGTATATTAATCTTGGACTAATTTGATATGAATATCCCCAAATTGAGTTTGGTTGAAAAAATTTTTAGACTAAAATTATTATTTGAATGTCGGTTTAATATTAGGAAAAGCAAATTGAAAACCAGCTTGCTAGATTGGAATGAACTTTTTAAGTAAAGTTTTAAAATTGCTTAGGAAGGACAAGAATTGTAGTAGAAAAACATCCAATTAGTTAACTATAGTATAGCGTATTAAATGCGATAATAAATTAAATAAATATTTTTATTAATGTTATTTTGTGGCAAACTCTATTGTATATTAATTATGATGTAATATATACAAATTAAATACAGTTGAACGCAAATATTAAATGCAATTTAATCTTTATTCAGTTATATATTTTTATTAATTATAATAACCTCCATTCAATATCTACCGTTAATTAGTACTCAATAAAAATTTCATAAAATATATTACATCTAGGGAATATTACATTTGACCATACTGTATAATATCGAGACCATTTACCGAATATAAGTTTATATATTTGATTTGTATTTAAAAAAAAATATTACAAGAGATTAGAACCAGAAAAAAAAAATTCTTGTATTGTATTCCATTTCTTTATTCGCCTTTTTAAGAATAAATTTACTTCCAATTCTTTATTTCCCTTTTTAAAATCAATTTATTTAAGCAATAATTATTTTCGATAAATAACTATTTCATTAAAAAATTATTGGAAAATTTGAACAAACATACCTCTTATTATTACTAAAATATGGTATTTCTTATCAAGAAGTCAATTTTAATTGTGTAGCATCATATTAATAGTATTTACTTTACATTATCATTAATTAATATGACTTATATATTTTTATAATATTTACATCAACTTAGTTTTTCAAATTTAAATTCTCTCTTCATAAAATCATATTATATATATATCATTTAAAAAATAAAACTAAAAATCAAAACTTCAAAAAAATATATATATATATATATATATATATGCACTAATTTTATTTTTAACTAATTTCAACGTAACTAATTTATAAAACATATTCTGAGATAGAGCACCAAAATGTATATTAATAATTAACCTTTATTTTTAACTAATATTCAACATAACTATATATTTATCTATTATAAAGGTTCATCACAAAAATGCGTTTTATTACATTAATTTGGCACTGATCGAGTTTGATTAAATTTATTAGTTGGTTTAAAAAGTAAATTTGTGGCGCGTTTGTACGTCTGTAATGTAATTTTGCGTTTATTGACTCTTCATCATAAAAATAATACATAGACTATTTAACTTTTGTATATAAAACGCTCTTAATATTTTCAAACATCGTTAAATGCGAAGATAAATGGTTATCAGTACTGACAGCTTTTATTAGTATTTTATTATAAAACAATGACAGCTTCTATACTTGTTCAATAAAGCAACGCCAAAAAGGTCAGAGAGATTCGGGCACGCTCCATCAAAATCTCAAATCTGCTTTTTCTCACCACTTTCAAATTTTTAATGTCACCATATGTCAATAAAAAAAAAAAAATAAAAAAAAATGATTTTATTTTTATATATATATATATATATATATATATATATATATATATATATATATATATTGTATTATTGAGGGTGTATCAAATATTAAAGAGGTATTACACATTCAAAGTTAATCTTACAAAACACAAATGAATGGAACTAAAACATGAGTTTATATTAATATCTTCTCGAATTCACAATGCTACCTCTAGTTAAATACATCCAGAATTTGTCAATTTAAAAAACAAAAAAAAATGAAAGTATAAAACAAAAAATCCTGTTAGTTTACCATTACTACAATAAAAATATCATAAATGTCCAAAATACTCAAAATTTCAATAAACCGTTAAAATTTTTAAACAAGACGAAGAGACATTATCTAAATGAGAATGTCAATGAAAAATCTAAATAGTATATATATATAAAAGACAAAACGACTTGTTTTATGATGGAGTATCTTCCCACTTGTTATACTAAACTCGTGCATACAACTACAGTACCATATTGCATATTAATTTTATATGTAACGTGTTTAAAAACAAAAGGGAAAAAGAAATAAATGATGTCTCGTCTTATGTTTATCTTTTCTTTTCGGGTTAAATCTTTCACAACCATTTTCTCTTTTCCAATTTTTTCATAATTTTATTATAATTAATCCATTTTAAAATCTGATGGCATCTCATATTAGTTGAGCACTTAATGATCATTTAGATTCTATCAAAAATCTAACTCATGCATATTAATGTTTTCAAGTGTTCTTCCTCTTCTTGAAAAGTTGATGTCGATGTTCTGAGTAAGTTTATTTTGATCACATGTCTATTTATTTTTTAAATAATTTAAAGCTATACTACTTAACATAAATGATTTTAAAGTTAGGACTGAAGATTGAACATATGCAAAAGTGTCAAAGAACTTCAAAGTGTAGTGGCGTCAATTATTAACTTATCATTGCAATAGTAAGCATTCTCGTATAACTGTAATCATTATTCACCACCACTGTAATACACCACACACGAAGAACCTTACCTTGCAAGATGAAGAACAATTGGTTGAGTGGTAGGTATGGTATTAAGTTGAGTCAATGGTATGTTCCAACCTACCAATTTACATTTTTCAGTTTGTGATCACCATACAAACGGAAGAGACTGAAAGCAGAAAAACAAGACAGGACCACCATACTAAGGCTAACCACAAAAGCAGAAACTATCCCTTCTTCCACTTGGTTGCAGAATTTTCCATACATCTTGCACAACTCCATCCACTGCAGTTCTGCCTGGCCCACCTTTGCCAACATACCAGATTGCCCTGAAGCCGCCACTGCCGCCACTGTTACATATGCCATTACCTTCGTACATATCAAAGTTATGTCTTTAGTCTTATGATCACAGTGTGTAATACTTTTCTTAACTAACATGTTCTTCTTTAAGACCAGGATCCATTTCTAGATAATGGATCTATTAGAACCAATAAATGAATCTTTCTTTATGTAATGGTGTATTCAAATTTTAGGATAATAAGACCACATCTACCATTTCTCATTCCCATATTCCCATATGCTGTTAAAAATCCCAACAACCACCACTCACTTGGATACTCCCCAATCATGGAATTTTAGTATGTCTTAACATCAATCGGACACGGTTCCCTAAAAGGCCCCACCACAGTATCTTGCTTCACAAGACAAAGTTGAGATCTTTATGTTTTGCTGTCTAAATTTGACCCTTGTTGAGCTTTAGACAAATGTAGAGAGCAAAATTTACAGAGAAACATATGTAATGTTATCAAATGTCGCTCTCTACTGTGAACTGTGATGTTTTGCCCAATTACTGGTTCACAATTACACCATTGATTGATGTACTAGATAGAATAAAAGGGACTAATTGGATGCAAACTATCAGTAATTGTTCATACGAATTCCTTTGAAACCAGGAACAGTCACCTGAGCAAGACTTAAACTTTGGGTAGTGTTAGTTAAAGGAAAGCTATCAAATTTCCATAAGAAGCAGAACAATGAAATGCAATGGAAGTCCAATAACATGGTGAGGCATCTTGAGAATTTAGTTTTGGTCACATTTCAAAAGGAAAGCAAATACGCAGTGCTTTTCACTTGTATAAAATGTACCTGATCACCAGAAAAAATGGCCCACGCTAAGGGCTTGCTTAAGAGTGCTCTTCCTCTGACCATACAAATGATACAGTGCAGCCCTTGGACTAAGGAGAAGCCAGCAGCTAACCCATTTGCAACTACCAGGAATCTGCAAGGTTAACAACAACATAAATTAGAACATTACAACCTGCAACGTTTTGGCAATCAAAAGCAAGTTTTTAAAGTTCGATCACAATCGCAGTTTTGTAATCAAAAGATAAGATTGGGGAGTTCAAGAGCTTACACTAAAGCCTTCATGTCTGTAAATTTAGCTGTCTTCTGAATTGAGAAAAACTCTTTGACTTGGGAATCAGTTCCTACGAGAACAGCCGCAAGAACTCCCAAACCTAAGATCACACACCTCAGCACCAACTCAGTTATCTTGATCCTCCTTTCAAACACTTTGGCATTTGTGTCGTGGTTAACTGGGACAATCCCAGTACTAACACCTACACCCAAATAACTACTCATTTCTCCTCCAAAATCAACACTCGGAAACAAGAAACACAGTGCAATATAAAAGATTTCCTCAAATCAACCAAGAAAGAAAGTAGTGAGAACTATGGATGAACATCAACTCTAACTTTCTATTACTTAAATAGACAGTTTTTTTTTCCCACCTATAAAGTTGTGACTGTGGTGCGTAGCGGCAGAGCTGCACAGCGTGCCAAGTGGTAAAAACTTGGAGCTGCTAGGATAGACTAGAGAAAGTGTGTTAGGTAGACATAAAAGGCACTTCAATCCATACATACTTACATTGGCATTAAATGGGTCTGCTCTGACATATGGTTCTGCATTTAAAACTGATAAATGCAAAGAAAATTTTGATTTTGAGCACTCCTTTATTGTGTCTGGGAAGAAGTAACAGTTTCCCGTCCCCAGGAATGATCTGATCTGATCTGATATGATAATAGGTGAGGAGTGCTTAAATCCTGATAAATCCAAGATAGCGTGGTTCGAGTTATGACGCCCCATTTTCTTTTTTTGCCTACACCATACCAAAGGCATGGTAAAGGAAGATATGGTGCCTAGTTTTTACCATTTTTTTTCTGGGGTTTGGGGAAAGAATGAAGTCTAAACAGAAAAAAGTGGCCTTCCCTGTTGTAGACATCTTGCTTGATAAAGCATAATAACTGTTAGTTTCACTTGTTTGGCCTAGTGTAGAAATTTGGTTGCTGGAAAATTACTCAGTATAAAAGCTGGTGGAGGAATCAAGAGCTTTTATTATTTGGATCTTTTTATAGGTATATACAGGTACAAGACTATGCTCAGAAAATATGTATGTGATTAGTCTCATAAATGAAGAACTGAGTGTTCACACGTGACGTGAAAGGATAGCAAACCATGGGAGTATCAATTATCATGTACTTGCAATAAAAAAAGGCACATTGTTGCATTATCCTATGTTTTTTCCCCCTCCTCACCCAAGCAAGGATGCTTCTTCCCTGTTCACCCTTATCCATCCATCATCTTCCATCATCTTCCATCTTTGCAAACAGTACATCTTTTGTGATAAACTGGTAATTGAGGCAGGAAGACACAAGGAATGATCCCTTGTTAGATAAAAGGGTTGTTTCACACTTGACTCAACATTTTGGCTGTTTTTGTTTCAGCATAACTACTATCACGTTTGTTTCTGTGTATGTAAGAGGGTTTCATGGCATAGGAATGCGCTGTTTATGTATTTTCCTTATTTCTGTATTTTCTCTCCTTGCATCTATAAGAACATTTAAATGAAAAATCAACTCAACATATGTATGATTTGCAGTTTTATCAAGATGAATACACTCCTTTCTTTTTACATTTTTTATTTATATATTATCACTACATATACTTTTTTTTCTTTATATATTTTGGGGGACTAGGGACTAGTGAAGTGAGATGTAAATACCTAATTAAACAATAATTTACATGTATTAATGATAATTATTATACTAATAATATAAATGATAATAATTATCTTCATAAGAATAATTTTTATAATTAGTAATAATAATAATTTCTATGAAAGGAACATTGGATCATTTCAAAAAATTTCTTTTATTAAAATATTTTTTATCATTTACATCAATTAAATGCTTTACAAATTTTTACCAACTTTTTTTTATTTCTCTAAATTTGTAGTATGTTTCCTTTAATCTAAATAACTTTACCTTTATTTTTTTTTCAAATTCACTTAAATCCATTTTCTCCCAAAAACTAAAATAAAAGAAAAACAAACTTAATCTTTCTGCAATTATTCCATATTTTCCGGGGGCCACGCTCATACTGACCCATTCAACACTCCAAACATGTCCCAAAATTACCCTGTAGATAAATTGGAAATTCTAGTTCAAGACATTTTTTTCTTAAATTAGTTGTGGAGAGCTAAAAATACATTTCGAAAACAAATTTTGGAAGACAAAAAGAAAAAGAATTAAAGAGAACAAAGGGGAGGTGAGAGTAAAATGGGCCAATTGTTTTTGTCAGCAAAACTGGGTGGCCCAGGTCCATGTCCTACGGTCAGATGAAAACAAACTGCATCCCACGGGCTAAGTTAATTTTTACTTACGAATTAATTTAACTTCAAGCACTCACATAAGAACACTCTATCACTCCACAGACTATAAAGAAAGTTGAGTGTTGCCACATCATTTTCCTTTTGTTTACTAAATTGAAAGCATTGACCAAGGAGAACAGTAGTGGTCAGATGAATTTGAACAGTGTGGATAGCAGCACACTGTAGTAGCCTAACTTTGGAAAGCCTATGGTTTCCAAGAAAGTGGTTCCTCATGTACAACCTACTCTGCATTACGTTTCTGTTCAAGAATATTGTGATGAGATCCTCATGCTTTTCACCCTCAACACTTCCTCACTCTCTTCTTATTTATTCACACACCTCTCTACCTTCTTCCATAACTCTTCTTTTCTCTTCTCTCCCCCAATGGCCCTGCTAAGTTCTTGTTTCTTTATCATTCTTTTCCTTCTCGGTTTTGCAGAATCACAGCCTTTCACACACCCCTTTAACCACACGGACTTACAAGCAGCAATACGTGACATGCGAGCAAAATCTTATTACGGATTCGCAATGCTTTTGCAGATGCTCACTGGAAAAACAGCACAACCAAATGGGGATTTCACTTTCTTGATGCCAGATGATAAAAAACTATCTTTTTCATCTATTTCTGCTGATGAAGTGGGCGAGTTCTTGCTAAAACATGCCATACCAATGCCTCTGTACTTCAGCGACTTATCTCATTTCCCAACCGGTACCCTTGTTCCCTCGGGGAATACCTCCCAAATGATTAGGATCCATAACCGTGGCAAAGGGGATTTCTTTCTTAATAATGCAAAAATTGTTTCTGCCAATGTCTGCTTGAAATCTGCGATCAAATGCCATGGAGTTGATGCAATAATTGACTATTATAATTGAAAATACATTACGTAATTAATCAAGACAGACGTATATTAGCATGCTTCAGGTGCAAACAACCTTGGATATCATGAGAACGGATTTCGTTTGTCCTCATACATGCTCCAAACTCTATCCGACAGAAATAAAACCATCACTACGTTTCAAGTTGTTTGTTTTCACTTATTTAGACATCTTCTGTATTCATTCTTTAATCTATTAAAATTTTTCAAGCATTTATACAGGAAAAAAACTAACTATTTTCTATAAAATCTTGAAAACTGAAACTAATAGGAGAGTTTTGTGATTAAAAATAAAAGCAGAAAACATTTTCTCAGACAAAATTGTCCTTTGCATTTTCACCTTTTATTTAATGGAATCTCTTGAGGAGGGTTGAGGTGATGAAAGAACATACAGCAAATTTACATTGGCTTATTTTAAGAGGAGATAATTCATTCAATCAAATTAAAAAAAATTGATTTCCAAGATAAAATGGCATTGAGATCAATGTGTGCGCCTCATTTTGTAGCAGTAAAAAGAGGATTCATGATGTTTTGCAGTAAAAGGTGCAGCATATAACCCCACTAGTGTGCATTGAATCGATGCACCTCATCCTATATATATACACATACACTACAATTACTATAATATTAAAGTGGTAATATATTAGCAAGTGAGGTGCATGGACTTTGTGAGGTTATCTCGCATCCGAACATACAGAAAAAAACAATTTGGATTCATTGAACTTTGAAGTCATCTTCATCGTTGTATTTTTTGTAAATCTTGTTGCATGAAAACCGTTTACTTGTTCAGAGGGATTTGTTTCTTCATTTTTTTAATACTTTATTTTATACTTTTGCTTAACCGTAGTACTATCTTCTCCTATTCCGTCATTGTTATCTGAGAAACCTCATTATCTATAAGAATTTCTTATACGGGCCATGTCAAAATCGCAGTACGGCGCATCACCGTTATATTACAGATATATCACTGACCATAATTGCATGTTCCTTTTTCAAGGAAAAAATGAAGTTGATTACTAAGCAGACTGATAACAAGCTTCAAAGATTGATGCTAAACTAGAAATCAAAGGATGAAAAATAAAACCAACCAATTAAGAAAATTAAGCAAAAAAGATTGGTCGTTGATATTGAGTGAGTGACCAAAATATCCGAAAAACCCTCATGCATGGTCATGCGATTAATTTGGAGCCTTATGATTGAATCTTTTGGTAGTAGTAGCTAGCAATTAACACAGGTAGCAATATCAAATAGCTAAGCTGATGATTAGATGATGATAATACAGTGGTGCCAATTAAGCCACTAGAGAGGCCATTGAGTCACATCAGAATGAGTAGATTTTACACATTATCCATCTGAAGCAACATCGTTAGAGAATAACCGAGACTGTTTCACAGGTGAAGAGAAGTGTCAACACCAGAATCAGCGGCAGAGTCACAATCGTAGACGTTCTTCCAGGAAACCTGAAGGGACTGTGAGTGTGTTGAGACCGGGGTGCGAGCACCTGCATAGTGGTCTTGCTTGGCCTGAGAAGTTGGCCAAAGGGAGAGAGAAACATGGGGTGGTGAGGTGGATGGCATGATGAATTCAGGGTGAGAGAGAATTGAGGAAGTGTTGGAATTGTGATAAGTGAGAGTGGAGTTGGAAGTGAATTGTTTAGGTTCATTGAGCATCTTCTGGAGCTCCCTCTCCTCCCTCATTTCTTTTACTCTCTGCAATTGTCTGAACCTCTCTTGTAGAAGGGCAATGGAAGAGTGAAAGGAAGAGGGGTCATGGTGGCTTTCCCTTCCCATTATGATGATGATGAGGTGGTGTTGCAGGTAGAGGTATATATATATAGGGTGATGGCATGGTTAAGAAGTTGGAGTGGAGAATAAAAATATGGGAGTGTTTTTACTTTTAGTGTAAGGAGATAAAATTGTAAATGGTTAAGAAAAGGGAATGAGAATCGGCAGATAAGGTGCAAAGTCCAAAAAGAAGATGTTGATTGGGCAATCTAAGCGAGTTTTTAGGGTGTGTATGTGGGGGAAGGAGGCACAAGCATATCTTTCCTTTTTTTCGGTACGAAGAGGCAAAAGCATACTAAAGCAGAAGAGAACAAAGAGAAGAAAACAAGGGAATGTCGGAAGTAGCACATGGAAGGGTATGTTTGGAGGAATAATAAGTGGAGTGATGCCCTGCCAACATGTCCCAAAAGGCCTCTTGAGCTTTGGGGATGGTGGAGTCTTTTTGGTAGGCTTTGTTTGGATATCATCACATTATTTAACTTCCTCTTTTCCTTTTCTTTTAGACTCTAATCTAATGCGCTCCTAACTTGTTGCTTTTGTTGGGAGAAGCAAGAAGACAAGGGTTATAGAAGGAGGAATAATCTTGGGAGGTCATCATGCTTTGATTGAACAATTATGTATGACAAGGACAAACATACCAACATTCTTCTCTCTCTCTTCATCTCTATGCAACTCCTTTGTCCCCAAGTGTTTGGATGTGAATGGCATGCAGCAATGAAAGCTGCAGATGCCACTAATGCTTCGATTGGATGCTTCTTTTATGCGGCAGAAGCGCCCCCTCCTCTCCTCTATTATTTTCTTTGCATCCTTTCCACTTTTAAACCATAAAACACGATTAATTAAACCACACTCACACACGGACAAGGCGTGCATTATAAATCCTATTATATTCATTCTCATTGGCCACTTACTTAAGTATAATTAGCAACATACAACCATAAGAAGTTGCTCATGCAAAAAAGGTTAAGCAACTACATTTCACACATCCAATTATCTCAAACAGTTACTGCTATAACTTCTGCTTCGCTATGTCCAATAAAGAAAAAGGTATTTGGAGCTGAGTTTGAATGGACGTACCATACCAGCCTCATCAAACAAAATAGAAAAGTAATATCTCAAATCAACAGAAATTCTTAATCACCACATTTGACCCCATTCTTGGGGATGCCTACAATATGCTGGGCTTCTATCCATTAACACCACACTGCTCATTCTCAAACCTCAGATCTAAAACTGCTATCAAATCACCCTTAACAAAAACACTCACATTTTTAACAGTTACTTAATTCGGAAAACAACGCAAACAAGTAACAATAAATAGAAACTGTGCTAGCTGTACTCATACAAACATTCTTCTTCTATACGCAAGTGGGATCTCCAGACCTTATATCAATAGCACAGTTTGATTGATAGGTATGCATTACTGAAAGTAATAGTTATCGTTAACTTTGATTGATGCATTTTACTGTGTTTGATTATTTCCTTTTGAGTGTGACCTAATGTCTAAGTTGATAGTGATTCACACACAGCTTAGGAAGAGAAAATAGCAGAAAGATATTTTATTTTAGCCAAACTTATAGATGTTGACTTTAAGCCAGATGGATAAATATGGACTAAAATAGTAAAGAAAACTGATAAGATTTAGTATTTTTAATAAAAATGAAATTATTAATTTTTATTTGTAAGATAAATAAATGCGCCACATAAAAATTCAAATTTATGATATAGGAACAAATTGTTGGAATAAGCTTATTTAGGTTTTTCCTAAAAAGGTTGATATTTGGAGCATAAAATTTGAATTATAATTTACTTTAATTAAATTCTTATGCTGTCAAAGTTATAATTGTTTCAAAAAATATAATTTATAGGTCTAAGTTATGTTTAAATTTTATTTCACACCTCTAAATAAGGTTATGAAGAGGATGTTTGAATTAAAACAAAATCCACAATAATTGGAGGCAATAGGATGGTGGTAGTGATAAGAATTAATATTGATGATAGAAACCACAACCACATAATATGGTAGTGGTTACAATAATGTATAATAATAATAAAGGAACTAGTGAAGGTAATTGATAAATGATACACATGGATAGTAAAAAAGAGTTTCATAGTAGAAACTTTCTGTAATTTAAAAGATAAAATTTAAGAATTCACATATACTAATCCTATTTATAGAATTTAACGAAATTTTAGCTCCTCAGAATTATAGTTTCAATCATAAAATAACCTAAAAATAGCATGCGAAGGTTTTATATATCAATAATGTTCTCAAAGTATCTTACGTTTTAGGAAAATATGAGTTAGTTTTATTCTGCTTGAGGAACATGACTAAAACAATCAAAATTGATTTGATTTGGTTTGGAAAAGAAAATACAACAAAGCTCAAACAAAACCAATTCAATGAAGAAAAATGTTTGTTGTCATCAAGCACCAACTTTATACACACTTTTAAAATCCTATTTAAAAATTTAAGATAAAAATACAAAAAATAAAATAATTCTTGAATTTAAAATATCATTTTGAACATATTTGTTTGGAAACTACATACAAATTCTTAAATAATGATTAATTTTAATGACTAAAAATAATTAATCATAGTAACCAATTTAAATATCAATTTATAAATTAAAAATCAGTATTAATTAAATAGTTTTTATTATAAATAAAAATTATAATTAATTTTTAAATTGGTAACTAAAATAATTTTTATTATGAATTAATATCTAAATTGGTTACTAACATTTATTATCATGATAGTATGTCTACTTTATGTACAAATATAAAAAATATTTATAAATATAGTTTTTTTTTAAATAGATATTTATATAATTAAAATGATTTAAGATATTAGAACATTATATCATTTTAGTGCTTGTGTATGATGAATATTTTTGTTTTACATTTGCTCTTAGAATAATTTTATTCATATGTATGGTTTTCTAACTTATACTTATTTTTTCTTAAGAAAGAGTAAATTAATAAGTTATAGCCTAGGTTTTTAAAAACAAAAGTATGAAGTTTGCTAACTTACACTGACCTTTTTTTAGAAAGGATAAGTTAACGAACTTTTAAAGCGCACCTATACTTTAAATTGTTATCTTACTCTCTCTAAAAGAACAAGTGGGTGTATAAGCCAATAATATATATTAAGTACGTGTTTTTTTTAACATATATGTAATTTTAGGGTTTAATTAATTCAATATCATTTTTAACATAGTAATTATAATAAAATCAACGAATTTATTTATGATACCGTTAAGAATGAGGTTGATGATAAAATGAAGGTGAATCTAGAGAAGAGAAATACAAAAGCATAAGACTCTATGAGGCTTTGTTGTTTATTTTTCTTTTTTGAAAAGGGAAATCTGGTTAGCATCGTGGTTACATAGCTTTCACTTTCATGTTCTCTCACCAACTTTTGGCGTCGTTTTCAGTTTCTCTGTTTGAATTACTATATTTTATACTCACTTGAACTTCACCGTTAACTGTGATTCATTGTTTGAGCAGAAGAAGGTGGTGGCATCGAGTAATGTTCGAGAGTTATTATTATTATTATTATGAGGCTATAATAAATATAATCGATGGTGATGGTGGTTGTGTGTGGTGAGTTATTGGGGTGTTTTTGCCATTGCACCATAAAGTTCCAACCAGGTGTCGGACAGAAACATCAGTTGTGTTTGTGAGTGCATGACTCAACTGTCGTGTGGTCCTTCCTCTCAAATTTCTTCAATTCCTTCTTCTGCCTCACCACAACGAAGCTGGACCAAAACCCACGTTCCTCATTGCCAGTTAACGTGCTCACTGACTCAATTTGCAATCATTTCTCTTCTGTCTCCTAGCAAACACCCTTCTTTTGCTCAACTTTTCAATTCGATTCAATGCCCCAATTCCAATCCTAAATAACACTGCATCTGGGGTTATTACAAAATACTTTTAAAACTTTTGTACTATTTTGGTTGTATTACTGTCTAACTTAGAATCTCAAACACCAATATGTACTATGTTGTCTTCTCCGTCAAAATCTTGTATGCCTATTGTTACCTACAACAACAATAGACTTGGAGATGAATTTTAACTGTATAGGATATCATGAAAGCATCTGTAAAAACACCATCATTTGGTTTCATTATCATCATCTTATAGGGTAACATAACACCTCTCCAAAATCCTTGATTTGCAACACCCATCTACCAACCATCTTAATCGTCATCATCTAATATTGTTAACTAGTTTCAAGCTCTACAAAAATGACACGGTACTTTGTGATCTTGTGAGACACGACAACATGCGGTGTTGCATATCATAACATCCTCTACACAAGATTTCTGTCTCTGTTCCTCGATAATCTAGAACGATTTCTGAGCTGCCTTAACATATCACCATTTGAAACATAACATAAGATTAATAATCTGTTCCCATAAATCAGTTCTTTCTCTTCTCGGGTTCCTTTTTAACCCAACTTTAATTCAAGTGTTATTTTAATGGCAGCTTGCACACACATCTAGCTACTCAAGTATATTAAAATGAATAAAATATACAAATAAATTAAATTATGTACCTTAGCTTTTAAATGATTTTTTATTTTATTTCTTTGAGTACGTGTAATTCTGTAAAGATTTGTCTTAATTAAGTTTGAAGTTATTTACATATTTGAGTAGTTTCAATTAATATATAACTTTTTTACTGAGCATTCAAAAGAATTGTATTCTATAATTAAATTATTGCTGTTTAATTTTTTTTTATCTGAGTGATGACTCTTATTATGTTTTCATCAACTAATTCTTATTCTAATTTTTTCTGTTTGAATTGAACAAATAGTTTTCTCCTCGCAAGATATGAACAAACTCAAGTCCCTAATTTAAGACCCCAATATTTCTTTATGCATACACTTTCTTCATATAATTGACTGTGTAAAAACTATTTTTTTCTTATATTTAAATAAAAATTATTATTTTAAAAATAACATCGCAACAGCATGACCCGAACTCCCAAAAGATGCAAATTTTGGGGTATGCAGTGTCAATAAATGGTACTGAATAATGAGGACATTTTCTTTGGTCAACATTCAATTCAAAAAATGGGCCGGCCTGTGAAGACTGAAAAAGGCCCAATGGATCTTACAGATGTTAGGCAAACATCAATGCAGAAAGAGTGTTGTATTGTGTTGAGGTTACAGTGTCTTCGTGATTTTTTGTAGCAAGGTTGGATATAGAGAGAGAATCCGAAGAGGAAAGATGAACACAGACATCACTGCATCGACGAAACCAGAATACCCTGTTGTTGATCGCAACCCTCCCTTCACCAAAGTCGTCGGCAACTTCAGCACTCTCGATTATCTCCGATTCGTCACCATCACCGGCGTTTCCGTCACCGTCGGCTACCTCTCCGGTCAGTACCCTGAATAATGAAAATATTTTTTCTTGCCATGTGTCAATCTGTATCGAATCTAATCCAATAATTGAAATTTCGAAAACGAATTTTGTTTGTTAGGGATTAAGCCTGGAATTAGGGGTCCTTCGATGGTTACAGGGGGTCTGATTGGAGTGATGGGTGGCTTCATGTATGCTTACCAAAATTCTGCCGGGAGACTCATGGGTTTCTTCCCCAACGACGATGAGGTAGCTCGACTCAACAAAAAGTAATCCTTTTCCGTTTCTCATTACAAAAACTCTCTTTTGTAGTTGTTTCTGAACATTAATAATCACATTTTGCCTCTCCTATTTTTTAAGCTTTTATTTGTACGGAATTTACTTCATTCTCCTTATAAAGGAGTGATAAAACCTTGCTAGTTTATTCTATAATTTCGCTTAAGGGAGACAATGCCAATGTAATGCCTTTTTCTAGAAACTGTGGTAAAATGTGGTATGCAAGTTTGTGGATTTTGGTGTTTTATTTGACAAGATGCATTTTCCTTGTTAATAGTATTAATTGAAATTTTTCAGTCTCTTTGAACGCAAATGTCTATGAATTCTATTCAGTGTGCCTTTTATCGACCATTGAATAAGAGACTGGTTAGAATGCACTGAAACGTGTAAAAAAGTAATCATAGAATGTCTTTTAAGGTTCTTAGAAAGTGAGATTTCAGCCTCATTCAATCATACAAAACCCGTTTACTTAGATGTGTTTTGCAGTCATTTATATATATTATAAATTATAATTGGACTTTATCTTTAGTTGAAGACTACATCTCGAGCACGGAATTAGGGAAAACCCAATAGTTGGTGGCATGAGGGTCTACAAATTTGATTTAGATATGTTTTAAAAGACATTGATATATTATAATTAAACATTATCTACAACCTTAGTTTTTAATAGTCATAATTAGAATGATTTCTCATTGGTTCACTAGTTACAAATTCAATTGTCTTGTGATTCAAGAATATTGTTAGTTGCTATGCCAAAAGTTGTTCACATCAGCTTACTATATCTATAAGTGGACAAAATATTAAGATTAAACTATACATATTATTGATGTTATTGAATTATCACCAATTGTCATATGGACAAAACATTATCAATATGATCGTTTCATTGTTTTGAAAAATATGGAAAACTTATTTGAGAAATTGAAACTTTGGGCACCAAAACCACCCATTTCTCCATGCACACAATTCGATAATGTCTGGGTTGCTTCTGAACATATTATATGCATTAATAAAGGAGTGCCTTTCTAAGAACTTGTTTTCAAAAGTTTGTGTCCTTCCTGTAACTATATAAAATTATGACATCTCGTGTCATACTTGTCATTCTCTCCATTTGTGAATGATGGAGGTTTATGTTCAAATTTGCAATGCCCATATGGTCCTTTTTCTTTTATCTGTTTTACTGATTCATAGATAATCCATTTCCATGTTTGTCTGTTTTTCTTCAACATCTTCATGTTTCTACTCAATAGTAAACCATATTAGCCCACCCAAACTGCTTGGTTGAATGTGGAGTTTGAACCTACGATTTAAGTATTGCATTATGAATTCTGGAATAATCAACTTGAATATAATGTTTCGCCAGAAGAATGTCATGATGGGAAAGACTCGATTGATGGTTTTTGCATGGTTACATGACATTGACTCAACTATTATGAGGTGTTTAAATTTCATTGAATAGTATGGGATGTTCTATGGAGTATTTAAATGTTTGGTACTTCTCTTTTAACTGTGAGATTTTATGGGTGAGTTCTTCGTGTGTTTGGATGCGTTATTAACACCTAAAAGAATTCTGTCCTTATTTAGCATCGTTTTGGGTTTTATGTCTTTCTATTCTGATAGAAAACTTGCTAGAATGCTATTTGACAATTAGGGTAACAGTTCGCATTTTCTTCCACGTTTCCACGGAACTATTACTGAGAGAAAGTAAAATATACTCGTATTCTTTATCAATGATTTATAAGTAAGAAGAAATACACTTGTATAAGCTAAAAAGTACCAATAATTAAATGATTATTCTACAAGTGTCTTCATCCATATTAGGGAATGAAATTATAATCGAAATAATTTTCTAATTTTTCAATTGTATCATTTAACAGTTTAATATATTATTTTAACATCCGGCCAATTCCATAAAAGTGTGCTTATCAATTTAGCCAAATGATCATTTATAGCTAAATACTGAAGTCTTTTTTTTCTTTTTTTGTGTTGAATAAGACAACATTTTGGAACAGCACTAGCTTTGCCAAGAGTTATAGTCTTATTGGATAAATGATTAATGTCTAATGACGGGTTGTTGAGTGGTTGTTTAGGGTTACGGGGATAGAAAAAATGGAGGACCTTTTAGAATCCAAGAAAGATTAAAATTCAAGTTGCCACACTACTGTTTTGCTTATCAGAAAAGAAACGAAAAGGGAAAACAAAAGTGAAAGAAAAAGAAAATCCATTTTCATTTCTTTCTCAATTCAACATTGCTTGGATTTTTGCAACCCACTTGCCTCTCTTTATCTATATGATATGACTTACAAAATGGTTTTCCGAAATAAGGTATCTTGCCAAATGAACTTTTAAGAGATGCTAGACAAGGTGGTAATGCAGTTCTCAGACACACGTTACATATTTTGCTTATTTTATTGTGGCATTATTTTCAAATGCAATTCCCAGACACACTTTTATCTAATCCACTTTCGACTTAAATATCTTATGGAAGACCATTTTTTTTAAATGAAGGTCTTTTTCATAATTTTCTTGATTGAATAAATATTGATGAAAAAAGCGTTTTAAAATACTGTGGTTGGCCAAAATACACATAACATTTACTGCAGAGATAATTGTAGGAGAAGCCTTTGAGGGAACTCAATTGGTAAAAGTGTGAGATTCACTTTGTGTTTCTATCTCCTTTCTTTTCTGTGTGAAAACTGTGTGTGTAAGATCGAAAAGTGATAACTGAAAACTAAGTGATGGTAACGTCAGTTGCTGAGTTGGCTTCAGAAAGCAGTTCACACCTGACTTGCTTGACTGTGAAAGACGGTGAAGTTTGAGTGAATATTGGCCACTACTATGTCTTTCTAAGGCTGAAACTATATAAATGATTTTTTTTTTTAATTTGATATTTCTAAAATGAAAAAAAAAGTATAATAAAAATTTACAATTGATTTAATGTATTCATTATTTATTTTTATAATATTTTTAATTTTAATTAAAAAATGTCCACTTTTTTTTTCTTCAAAATATTACTGGTAAACATACAGAGTCACCGTTTCCGCGTAAAAGAAAGTGTAATTTAAAGGATTTGATTGGACAAAATTAGAAGCAGATTATTCTTTCACATCCGAAAGCTTTAAAGATCGACATGGATTGAATCTTCTTTTTCTTTGTTTTAGTACGACATGAATGTAGCTATAAAGAAAGTGAAAAAAAAAAAACAAAGATTTTTCCATAAGAAACTGGGAGTTCCAGATCAAATTGTACACTCCGATAGTTACGTCAAACAAATACATCATCTTTGTGAAATTATAATTCTAGATAAATGATGGATTTAATCAATTTAATTTTTATAGACGAAATGTTTATTAAAGATTCGCTCGAGCCACAAATATGTCGCCTCAAGCGAAAGCCTAGCTTTTGAAAGAGGAAGTAGGTTTGAGATCAACTCTTTTTATTAGAGAATAACTTTCAAGTGACCTTGTCTCATTAAAACTATATATAATTTTGATTTACATATGTGTCGATGTGGTAATGTCTTCTTTATATATATATATATATATATATATATATATATATATATATATATATTATTGTATTGAATTTTTATTTATGTTTAATTTTGTTGAGCCTAGGAGAATTTATCTTTGGTCAAATTTAAAAGTAAATTTTTATGATAGAAAAAATCACTCTAATAATGTGTAGTGTCTTGAACATCTAAACCATTGAAGAAATAAAATATGTAGGCTTCAGTAATTTTCAAATTATGTAAAGAGGACAATAAAGGTGAAAAGTGAATGAAAACTTACTATTATTTACTACAGTAGAGTGCAATGATTACCTTAACTGTTTGTAAACTACCATGTGATGTGAGAGAGTAAATTTTGATATTAAATCAACTACATGCATGCTCTCTTTTAATCTTTCCAAAACTGTTGAGTTATAAATGTAATTAAATATAATAAAAATTCATCATAATGATAATATTTGATGTCATGGAAAATATCAACTTTATTTATTATCAAATATTATGTTTAATATGTTACATCTGTCACTTACTTTATTTATGTAACTTGTATATTTGTATATTTAACATGATAATAGAGAAGGTTGTAAGAATATAAAACCATTACGTAGAATTACATAAATTATTTACTTGTTTTATATATGCATATAGGAATAGGCAGAGGCGGAGCCTCATAGGAGCAGGAGCCCCCAAATAATTTTGATTTTTTTCAAAATTATATATCCATTTTTTTAAATTTTTTAAATTTTTGAAAATTTTAAAATTATATATAGTATATTTTAAAAATTGATAATAATTAAATTGTGTATCTTTATTTATTTTATAAAATACAATATTTAATGTTAATAAATAATAAAAAATAAAAAAAATATTTAGGTTTAATTAGTTTTCTAATATCTATTTTCGTATAAAAATATCAAATTGTCACTAAATTGAAAGTAAAAGAAGTGGAAGATCAACTTACATTTTTGGAAACAATAACCAAAAGAGTAATTAAATCAAACATTTATTAAAATATTTTTTATTTTCTTCTGGCTTTTAAAATTTTGACAAAATTATACTCATCTCTCACTATCATATGTTTTTTTTGAAGAAAAAATGAAGTTAGTCACATACTCATTATATTTGCTCTCATTTCTCATCTGTTTCCTTCATTTCTCGAAGAAAAAAAATGTAACTTTCTCTTGTCTTACTTGATGATGAAATATTACTTTAATAGTTATTAAAATTATTTTTTATCTCATGAACCTTTTGTATACTTACTTTTTATGATTATAGAAGAAAAAAAATCATGTATTATATGTTTTTTTATAACCGATTTTTAATTGTGACTTGATTATAACATATTTTTCTTCTAATACTTATTTCTCTCAATATTTTATTAGATTATGATAAATTATTTTTTATTATATTTAAAAAAAAAAGCATATCGATGAAGAATAAAATAATGAATTTATTTTGTAGGAGTAGTAAAAGGGAAGCTACACGTGAAGATGAAAACAAGTTAAATTATATTTCTTCGTATCTTTTAAAGTATTTAAAGTATTATACTAATAATCCAATCTAATGATCCAATTGTTTTATAGAAAAGTTATTTTTAAAGTGTTATACTAATGGTCCAATTAAATGATAAAAAAATTATATTATTCTAGCCCCTCCAAAATTTTTGGTCAAGATCCGCCATTGGGAATAAGAATATCTATATATCCTATATAAATTATATAAATGGTTTATTGATTTTTTTTTTTAAGATTGATGCCTACTTTATAATTTGTACATTATTTATATAGTATTTGTCTTTTACATGTGATTAGGTTTAAAGTATAAAACAATTTATTATCCAATTGTGAATTCTATCCACAAAAAGTTTTAGATTTTAAAATCTAAATATTTATCTTGTCTTTTACATTATTTAAATATTCAATTTAAACCCTAATTTCTTAATAGTTAAAACCTTAAAAACTAATATTAGAGATCAATTTAAATAATAATTTACAAACTAATTATAATTTTCATTTGTAATAGAGATTATTTTAGATAACAATAATTTTTAATTTGTGAATTAGTATTTAAATTAGTTAATATGGTGTTTAATTATTATTTTTTTGTTTCTAAAATTATTTGTTATTTACTTTTTTTAGTTGCATTTTATAAAATTTAACTTTTTTGTTGTTGTGTTTTTCTCTAAATTTTGTGGGGTTAAAATGTGTATTTGTATTTATTCAAATGTTGAATTAGGAGGACCTTACCTTACATTAGATAATATAATGTTTACATGAGATAAAAAATATTAATGAAATAGTAAATTGTAATAAATAAACAGGGTGTACATTAAAAATTCTATCTATTAATAATATTATAATAAACTTTTATGTATATGAATTTTTAGGGAGTGCTCAATATAACTTTACAATCCCTCAAGGTGTTCTAACATTAAACCAAAATCTACTTTACATACTCAAAATACAAAAGCATGATGTAGGACACATCAATTTTTTATTTTTTATTTTTTGTATCAAAGTGACGTAAAAGATTTCAATGGTGAATAAGTAAAGTATTTTCTTCACCATAAAATTGAAATAACTTTTACTATCTTTAGTTTTTAGATAACAAGGTTAACACACGTGTAAACGTACGATAAAAATAAATGGATGCAAAATATATCAACATTAAATATATGACATTAGTATATTTTATTAAAATAACAGGATTAAATATATTAGTAAAGTAACTAATATTAATGCAAGGTAATGGTTTTATACATCTGGTCGTTTCAGTGGCTCATTGAGCTCAGTGGAGTTGTGAAATTTAATAACAGATTAACAATATTTTAATGGTTTTATCATAATCATGAATAATATATTTTACAAAAATTTACAATTGTGGCTTTAAAAGTATTTTTTGTTGGAACTCATTATAAAAATATAATAGAATCTCAATTAATTTGAAAGGTATTTTTAAATAGTATATATTATGTAATGAGGATAAAAATAATCGAAATTTATTTATATTTAAATCTAAAGTTTATTGTTTTGTATAATTGAGTTTTGAAATAATAAGTTTGTATAGCAGTTTTTAATTGAAAATTATGAAAAAGAATGACACGCGCAATTACACGAATGCGCAAAGAACGTGACGTAAATTTTGTATTCATAAAAATTGAAAATCACGTGATAATAATAAGCTCTACCTAACCGAGTAAGGCAAGGTAAGTGTATTCAAACCGCACGTATGAAACGACCAAGATGTTTCCTAATATTTCATACATTATTTCTTTTTCCATTTGAATGAAAACAAAAAATTCATATACTAATTAATGAAAAAATAATTCAGCTGAAAAAAAAAGTAATGAATAGTTTTCTTAATGACGTGTTAATGGAAAATGAAGGGATATTTTTTGTTCTATAATATTTTTATCAATAAATATATCTCTCTGTTTTTATATTTTATCTTTGAAAAAGATGATGGGAAACTTCTGTGGTGATGGTTGTTTTCATGTTTTTAAATTTCAATAACATACTTTAATACACATGCAAAAATATAATTATATTCTTCATTTTTTTCTATAAAGAAATAATTAAAACATGTGCTGCTTCAGTCATTTTTGTTACAAGTTTGAAATCAATGCTACTTTTATTCTAACAATAATGAATGACTATGAATTAAACTTGTCCATAAATCACGCCAAGAATGTGAAATCAAAGACAATCCGACAACAAACATATAAAAAGCCAAAATAGTGAGAATTACCCATATGTACGCATAATTATAACTAATTATTCACGTAACTATATTTTCTTTTGAAATCATATAACTAATTATAATAGTTATGTAATGTAATCTAATCAAACTATACCGCAACAGATAATATAATAATACACAAAATCATATAAGTAATTATTTATATAACTAATACGTCTAGCCCACTGTATGAGTAATTCGTGTGACTATTTTGAAAAAAAAAATTGCATTGATGCGATCAATATTCCTTTAAAAATCACTCGAGTAAGATTGCTTCAAAAAATGTTATCAATGTACCGCTCGTGTGAGACTACTTCAAAGAAGGTGTTTAAAAATGTAATTAGTTGTCGCTCAATTACGTGTCAAGTCATTTGATTTTTCATACCGAACTACTTTAGTATTAATCATCTCTAATTAGTGTAAACAAGTCAGTCAGTAATCAGGATTAAAAACAATTGGACTGTAATTAAGTCAATCCTAATCACAAACATATTAAAAAAACTATAAATATAAGTCAAATGTATGATTGTTGAGACTGTTATCTTACATTAATTACAATATTTACTGCTTTGACCGATGAATCATTCGTTAACTTTATCATCATAGTACATTTAACAAACACTCATTGATTTGATAACAAGTAAAACTATTGAACAGAAAATAGAAAAATAAATAAATTCATAAAACTTGAAATTTGTTTAAGTAAACATTTGACCACAACATTTTTTATTTATATTTATTTTATTTTATTTTTATTGACTAAAAGATTAGCTTAAAGTAAAATACTTTTTCTCATTCAATTTAAATAGGTCTAGAAAATAAAAAATGGAAAAGGAAAGACTGCAGTTTTTTATAGTCACCAAAATCAATAAACAAGAAACAAACAAAAAAAAATCCAAAATATGGACTCTTTGATTTTTTTTTAGAATTGTAAAAGCATTTCAAAACCACTTGATAGATGTTATAAAATATTTCTCAATAAGTTTCCGAACAAAATCATTAAGTTTTGCAACTTTCTTTATACATATACTTAGGATTGTAAGTGGATCGCACTTAAGTTCTCAATCTGTCCAATTCGACACAATCCAATCTCATTTTTTAAAAAATAAATGGAGTTATCGGGTTAGATTGTGTCTTACAATGTAAATAAATAAAATTAAAAAATATAATTGAATTGTGTAGTAGGTCTCTCTCTCTCTCTCTCTATATATATATATATATATATATGAGTAATATAAGAATTTATCTTATCCATGGAATAATATTGGTAACTTTTGGAAGGGCATGGGTCTTTTAAAATCTCGCAGTGTTTGGAAATATCCAACATTGTCATGTGGCGTGTACCGTACGTAACCTAATATCAATAGCAAAAAACAAAACACATTTTTGTGTTTGTAACTTTTCAATTTTGGTTTTAGTTTTCATATTTCAAAGACGTTTTTTAGTTCTCTCTGGAAGGACCACAGTAGTAGTCTGATTCGTAATCCGTTGTGAACATAATCCAAAATTAGCTATTTAAGTTTAGTAGTTCGAATAAGTTTGATTTACATGCTCACTCGTCCAATTTTCTAATTTTACATTAATTTTTTAATATTTCACTATTATATACTATTAATTATGTATTGAATATGATTAAATATTTTTATAAGTTGTATTAAATTTTTTTAATATTTTGTTATTGTATAATATTAATTATATATTATATACTTAAAAGTATAATTTGAATTTTATTTGAATATTTACTAATGTATTTTTTTATTTCTTTGTAGTAAATAGTTAATTATTAGTTTTTAAGTTTTTTTTAATATTTATATTTGAAATAATTTTTTGTATTTATAACATATTCATATTGAAATTAAAACATTAAAACAAAAGTCAGCTTATTTTAATTTATGTAAACTTGCAATTATGTGAGATAAGTCAAACTTATTAACTACACGTTTTATGCAGGTTAACTTGCTTCATCCGATAAACCAATTACAAGATAAGCTAAAGTGAAATAGATTGACTCATATTATCATTACAAGCGACTATGTTAAACTTTTAAAATTATTAAAAAAGATACTATTTACATGTAACTAAAGTTTTATATAATTATTTACTTATGGCGATTTTATCGTAATAATAACTCAAATTGGGGTTAATTTCATAATAACTATATTTTAAGCCTGGTCTGTAGGAGTTCATTAAAGCAAATTTATACATAATAATTTTTAAAAATATGCATAAATAAAATAAAGTTTCTAAATATTAATTAGATATTAAATATAATTATATTAAAATGTTATTACATATGAAGTATATTTTGTAAATAAGGTATAGTAGTGTGCTGTTATTATTATTGATGAATGTATACTAACTTGACATCACTTATAAATTGTTTTTATTGGAGGATGAGATAATCTATTTGCAATTAAATTTGGCGACTCAGATCATGCATGTTGAGTGCGGATTGATAGTACCCAAGTGTCTTGTATCATCCTTCCTTTTATACTTCCGAATTTGGTGCGAATATTCTTTGATAAATTATAATTAAAAGTAAAATAATATAATTCGGATAAATTTTTTTATTAATTTGAAATTGTCAAAGAAATTCAAGTTGAAATAATCTCATTAAACTATATCAGTTGAATTTATTAGAAGTTAAATCAACACATTCAAAACTTAGTTTCCGAAACACATGCAATTTAGCTTTTAAAATAATTCTTTTACGTACTTTTATATTAATTTATTTAACAAGTTAAATATATTTTTCACACTAATATAAAATTAAAATTCACCTTCATCCAAAATTTTGTTATATCTTATTTCTAAACCTAAAAACTAAATAATCTTAATCTTTTTAATTCAATTATATTAAATTTGGTTGATGTATTAAATATATTTTCTAATTAACATTAAAACAAAAATATTTCAAATAACATAACTCAAAAACTAATATGAAATATATTTTAAAAAATTTAATATAATTAAATTAAATTAAATTGATTGTATATATTTATTTTTAAAAATTAAAAATTAAAATATATAAAAAAATTTGGATAAATAGAATACAAATTTCCGAAGATGACCGGATTTATATTAATCATAATCAAGCATTCAATACCCAATTGGGTATCGTTGGATTACACCCGTATTTTGATGATTCCATTCAACTCAATATTCAAATAAACCCGTCTATCGTCTTTTTTCTTTTCCAAGTGGGGTCGGTTTATTAGATTCTTATTTTGGATTGAATCCATCATCACCTCCAATGATATAAATCAGAGAGTTTTTTTTATTAAGTATATTCTTTAAATTTAATCTGAATATTAATATTTTAATGGAATTTAATTAATTTTTTATATTTAATTATAATGTTTTCTTTACATATTTTTTTAAATAAGAAATAATTTCCATAATTTACTCTTACATGTATTGTTGTGGTGTGATTTAAGTACATCAAGAATGTTTGTGCAAGAATATATATTTATTTTTTATATATATAACACACACACACACACACATATATATATATATATATATATATATATATATATATATATATATATATATATATATATTGTAAGCTTAAGCTTATATCGATGTAACAATTTTTTAAATGAAATTAATTAATAGTCAGGTTGAGTGACCAAAATTTTGTCCATTCTCCTCATTAATTGAAACTAAGCCGTTAATGAAATCTGACATTATTGTATTTTTCGGCTTAAAGGAAAGTATCGGATATGATCCTAAGAAATTGAGCTCAGAGACATGTGTTTGGTTCCAGCCAATTTTAGGCACCAAATATAGGGTGGAATCTTGATGGATGCGTTTGAATTAGTTTGAAGAAGAAGAAGACTTCTATAATGTAATTTTTGGAGAATACTTTATAAATTATTTTTATAGTTTATGAAAAAAATTATTGGAACTATTTTTTTTCTGAATTTTAAACTTAAAAAGAAAAAACTCAATAACCGTCCAAACATTAGTATTTTCGATGCACCATTCTCAACTTAATATTATATAAAAGACTTAAATATACATTTGGTCCCATTTTTGTTGATTTTATTCAATTTTTGGTCTCTATTTTCGTTTTATGTTCAATTAGGTCCTCATTTTTGTTAAATTATGGTCAATTTGGTCCTTTTCACTAACGGTGTTTAAATAGTTAACGTTTTTGTACAGTATATGCCACGTGTCAGCTCCTGGTTTTTTTAATTTTTTTTTAATTTTTTTTAATTTTTTTTTAATTTCAAAAAAATGGTCCACGTGTCAAGTCATAATTGTGCCATGTGTCAGTTTGTGGTAGTATTATTTTTTTTGTTCAATTTAGTCCCTATATTCGTTATTTTTGTTCAATTTAGTCTGACGCTAAATTTAATATCTTTTATACAAATTATATTAATATCTTTTCTAAAATTGATCTTTAAATTTATTATTTTTTAAATTCAATTATAAATTATTAAATTTAATTATAAATTGAATAAATTCTTATATTTAATTTCTAAATAGAATATAATTATTTAAAATATTATGAAAATATAATTATTATTTTTTTTTTCTAATATTTATATTCTAAAATATTTTTAAAATTGATATATAAAAATATTTTAAATATTCAAAATATTTTAGAAAAATAAACTAATATTTGTAAAACTAACATTTACATATAAAATATTTTAGATTTTAATATCTAAAATGCAATAAAAATATTAAATACTTTAAATTTAAATGTAAATTTTACAAATGTTAATATAT
>Ga0214544_1004429_pt1 | contig 28253 bp, 11 predicted proteins | sample CNSS3metaG_FD_160074 | JGI IMG/M metagenome (GOLD analysis project Ga0214544, IMG submission 160074) | Root nodule microbial communities from cowpea collected in UCLA plant growth center, Los Angeles, California, USA - CNSS3 | ecosystem: Host-associated > Plants > Roots > Nodule | place: USA...
CCCCAAGTGGGAGAATTGTTAGAATTATGGTGCTTGATTTAGTCCCACATCGCTTAGAATAGTGAGATGTGGTTCTCTATTTTACTATATAAGAGACTCTGTGTAAAGCTTTAAGATACACCAAAAATACAAATACTTCCTAGTGTAGTCGTGGACGTAGGCATACACATTGTAGCCGAACCACGTTAAATTCTCTGTGTCTATTTTTCTCTCCTTTATTCTTTCCTTTATTGCCTTGTTCCTAACATAAAAGTCACCAATTAAGTTAACGACTTTAGTAATTTTTGTCTGGAAGGGACCTGATTAAGACACTTTTTCAAAAATTGAGACTATATTGACACATTTTTTAAAACAGGTACAAAATTGACACAAAAATAGATACCATGTGACTGAAATGTACTATCTCTGCCTAAATGACACCCGTTCAGTTCTACCAGGATTCATGTACATACCGCTCATAAACTATTTATGAATATTAACATGTAATTACTATACTAATTATGAAATTTGAATTCTTTATTAAATAATATTTTTAAAATTCAATAAAATGACAGAAAAAAAATACAGTAGAAAATCTAAATTCATTAATTATGTTATTTCATATCAAACTTTACCATTGTAAAATTTCACTTAAGAAACATTAAAAGGGTGTTGTTATTAAACATAAACATAGTTTTGATGTGTATTATGAATGGTCCCTAGATAAGGACATTGATGGTTGCATTCTATCTTAATAGTTACAGTTGTTGTAATTGGCTATAGTGGCGTGTTATTGCAATGATTTAATGGTGTTGGTTATTTGGTGAATAAGCAGCCACTTGGTGAACACATTCCTTCTCTTATTTATTATTAGTTGGAAATTTTGTGTTCATAATAAATTCGATCAAATCCAATCACACATGCTATATTTTAAAAAAAATCTAATATCCATACTTTATTTTTTACCAAAATTACTTTATTAGTGTTTTAGAGTATCTATTAAAGCTTGAGACGGAGAGGTTATAATTTATTTATTTTTTTCATGTTTGTTAACATTCATGTAATTTTTTTTTATGTTGTAAAAGTCTTGTAAAATTATATTTAATAATAATTTTCTTATAAATTATCAAGAAAAAAAATAGCTTTAGAAAAAAGTTTTATTCTTCTAATTTAAGATTTTATTTAAAATTTCAGACAAGATTGCGGATCTTATACTTTTATATTATGTTAACTTCTATTAAAAAAAAAAACTCGTAAGACTATATCTCAAATTTTTGTCTAATTACATTTGAAATGAATTAAACGTGTTTTTTGATATAATATTTTTGGAAAATAGTTTTTCGGTATAATAAACATTAAACATTTTTTTTACTATAATAAGAAAAAAAATTAAGTTTTAGTACAACAATTTTAATTATGTTAAATTTATTTAAATTTTGTAATATTTTAGATAGTTCAACACGTGTTTAGTCTTTATGTGTATTTATTAAAGTGAACATTAACTTAATATGTAATTAACTTTGAAAACCTTTCAACTTAATAAATATATGTAATAATTATTTAATATTAGAATATCTATTTAATTACCTTAACTATCAACTAAATTCAAATAAAATTAACATAATACAATTTTTGTATTGAAGCAGTAATTTATTTTCCATTATACGAAAAGTAAAATATATAATATTTATTATATTAAACGATATTTACCTTCATATTTATAATTTAATTAAAAATGCTACTTAGAATTAGTTCATACAAGGAATATTATAGATTATAGTAGTACTTTCAATTTAAATTTCATAGATATATAACTATTTCAAAAGGCCATCACATTTAATATTATTTACCTATTCTTTTAAGAATTTTGACAAAATCTTTCTTCTTGAGATTTTTTAGTCCATTAACCAGAAAATAACTTACACATAATAAAAGCCCTACAAATTATTTAAAATTTTACCCAATTTAGATGGTTTATTGCTTTATTGATAATCGCGTTCCCGTATTACAACGGAAAGGTTAACAAATAAGCCAACATATACTTTTTTTTATTAGAAGAATCTTCACATGACTTTATTCCAAAATTTTAAGAATAAATAGTTTAAGCAGTTATAATATAATTTTTTCGTCATTTAATTATAAGTTATTATGCACTGTAAAGTTATGTGTCCGCATAATAATAGTTATTTTAGAAATAATGTGAAATTACATAGAAATTAACTTTTGTGTTAGTAATAAAAAAAGTTAATGGGCAAAACTTTAGAGGGACAATTGTGGAATTTACGTGAGAATCACTGCATTGTTCTTTCTGGTCTTTACGAGGTACCTGGGACATGATTACATTCTAAACATCACACATTCTCTGTAATTTCTTTCTCTTTCTCTCTGTGTTCTTCTTCAACACAACTCTGTTCTCTTCGGTGGCACAAAACCACTCCCGAGAACTTAACACGCGCCACCCTTTTCTCTCTCTTCCCCAACTCTGCTCTCTGTACAGAAACAGCTTCAGCTGTGTAAATCGCAATGCAGGCAACTGAGGTAACAAGCTCTTACTTCTTCTTCGAATTCAAAATCCCGTCTTTTCACCCTTTTCTTGTTGGAATTGGTGCATTATTTGATTTTCTGTTTCTGGGTGTTGATTATTGCAGACGAGGACTGTTCAAGTTAAGCAGCTTTCAGATCTAGCTGGTGAGAGAGAGATTCACGAGTTCTTCTCCTTTTCTGGAGAAATTGAGCATGTTGAGATCCTCAGGTGGGTAGTTTTTGTACCGATATTTTTTTGCCTCTTCTTCGTTGCTTGAATTGGGTTTCTGCTAGTTGTAATCCTCCCTACTGGTGATTGAAGGGTGCTCAGAAAGGCAAAAGAAAGGGGGAAGGGGTTGGAAAATTCAGAGAAGAAATCATGGGGTGCTCTTAGTTTTGATTTTAATGATATAAAACCGTATTAATTAAAGGAAAATAAAACAAAGGACAGGTAAGGTATAATTTTTTAATTAATTAAGCTGATAGGGTAAACTGTGCTGTCGAAGTGCATTAATCTTCTGTTGTCTTTTTTTACCTTATCTTAGTCTAAAGCAAAGTAATTGAAGATAAACTCAAAGTATTCTTCTACTTTAGGATTTGAACTCTTCTTGTGTATTCAAAGTTCATTCAATTATTGAACTTACGATTTCTTTTTTTCCGAGTCAGCTGAAAGAAGTCAAATCTGTATTATGATAGCTTATTGTGTTGTCTGTTTTATTGCAGTGAAGATGGAAAATCAAAAACTGCATATGTGACATTTAAAGATCCCAAAGCACTTGAAATTGCATTATTGTTATCGGTAATGCCACTTTTCCTTTTACGACATTGTTGGAGCTATGGTAGATTATCGAGTTGGATTTGTAATCATGGTAGGTACTAGGTATTGTGTACTGGATGTGACGGATGGTTGAAAGGGATCACTTTCATATAATGCAGCTCACTTAAGAAATGGAAGGAGACTGATTCTAGAAGGAGATCTTAAATTAAAATCCTTTAGAATCAACATACCATTTTATAGCTTATGTTAAAGAAGATTGCAAGCATATGGAAGTTGTTGTGTTGTATTTTTAAACTTTTAGTAGCTGTTTTGCTAGCATCACGGCATTTTCATTTGAAAACACAGATATGTTGAACATTAAAATTACGAATGACAGAGCCTAACCATTTTTTACATTAGAAAGGTCTGTATTTTCTTAGCAATGTCTATTTGGATATCTCTATGAATTAAGTCAATTCCTCTCTGGCCTGTTTTCATATAGCACCATAACATTTTGGTCTTGATGTTAAATTTTGGGAAGATATAAATCTTATATATGCCTTTGCAGTTTTTGGCTTGTGCGAGTAAAAAATTTGTTCTTTTTCTCAGGGAGCAACAATAGTGGACCAAGTTGTGAGGATAACTCCAGCTGATAACTATGTACCAAATCATGAGATGCAGGTAAGAAATCCAAGAACTATAATATCATATATGCACTAATTGACATAAAATTTAGTGCTTATCAGAAGCAATTTATGCAGGAAGAAAGGGTGGTAGAAAATTCTATAAACTTTGCTCCTTCTGAAAATGTCTCCACAGATATTGAGGTAAATCCAGAAACCTGATTAAGATTTTGCATAATCTTTTTCTCCCAATGGATTTTTCTTCATTGGCATTTGGAGTAGACTAAAAAGTCGTATTGAATTTATTTATATTATACCCAGCGCTTTGTTAGTTCATTGGAGTGTGTTTTGGATATACCAGATTACTGGACTTTGCATTCTGAAACTAGTGAAGAAAGTCCCTGTCATGATATTTTGTTTGTTGCAAGTTACCTCAATTGCATCTAAATATTGAGGCTTCTTCCAATGTGTCAATCTTGCATCTTTTACTTGTAATCTTCAGAGGATCATTCCATTAATTTTGTAGCTCGGCAATAATTACTAGAGCTGTTCACGGTTTTCTCTGATTGAGTTCACGGTCTGCTATATTATACCTCTTTCAGGAAGGGAAAGCCAGCCCCACCAATAGAAGAATCTACCTTACCAAAGCACAAGATGCAGTTACAAGTATGCTGGCAAAAGGTTCAGCAATAAGGCAGGATGCTGTGAACAAAGCTAAAGCATTTGATGAAAAGCACCAATTGACTGCCAATGCATCTGCAAAGGTCATTTCTTTTGACAAGAAAGTTGGACTAACTGAGAAATGGACAGTAGGCATTGCTGCAGTGAATCAGAAAGTCAAATCTGTGGATCAGAGGCTTCATGTTTCAGATAAAACAATGGCAGCAATAATTGCAGCGGAGAGGAAGCTGAATGACACTGGATCAGCTGTCAAAACAAGCAGGTATGGTTGAATATGGTGCATGATCTCCATTTCTGCTCTTGGATTTCTCCATGAAATTTTGATGAGTTTGTGGTGAGATCCAAACAAGAAATACAAAGTGTAGTAAAATTTAGAAATTTCTTTAGTTGCTACATGTATTAACAACTACAGGTTGGAGGAAAATGAGAAATATGCATGATGTTCCTTGAGTGTTGTTTGGATGTGATAATAAGGTAGATATACTTGTTAATGGATTGTCTTTGTCTGGTGCAGATATGTGACTGCTGGAACAGCATGGTTAAATGGTGCTTTTAGCAAGGTGGCAAAGGCTGGACACGTTGCAAGTTCTAAAACTAGAGAAAAATTTAACTTGGCTGTCTCAAACTTGACAACAAAGGTTTGATATGCTCTTGCAATATTAGTAATAAAGATAAAAGAAATTTTAAGCACTAAACTTGGACATAGTTCTGTAAGTATTTGTGATATTGTTTTCCAGACATAATTCAAGTTATATCTTGATAATTATGTTAATTATTAATTCAAATTTTTATCATATAGATTATCGAGGTGAAACTTCGTAATTGGAGAACCATTTGAGAAACACTTGAAAAACCGGAACTAACCTTTGTCAAATTTTAAAGCTATAATTTTTCTTTTGTTAAGGAAAATGAATAATGAGCAGAAGATAATATATTTTTAATATCATGGCTTTATTCATTGATGCAGGAACCGTCGGTGGCTGCTGCATAGGCCAGAATTCTGGTAATGAAGTCACTTCATCAGGTCTTTCAGAACGTGTTTTTCAAACTATTTGAGCATTCACTGCTTTCTTTCTGTCCTTCAACAGTTAGATGCAAGTGGCAAGTGCGGTGATTCATTTTCAATCCTATTTTTTGTATTCTTTTCTCAATCTGGTGTTCTGGTTGTTGCTTATATGTAATTTTTAGCATTGGTAATTTTGGCTTTCTCTATTTCTTTTTGTGAAAAGGAAATTATAGGTGTGTTGTGCAACTGTGTTTCCTATGTCAAAAAAATAGTTTTGCATGTATAACTTGGTTCAAAGATTTACGTGGGAAATTACCAACATGCAGACTACAGAATTTTCCATTGCTTTGCTGATGCAATTTATGAAAATTGTAAAGAACTATCACTATATTGTATTGGCCCAGTTGTTCTAATTTTTGTGTTTGTTTCAAAATGCAACATCTTATCATGGATGAAAAGTAACAAGCATGGTCAAGACCATGCTCTGATAATAACAATCATTAGGATCAACGCAGGCGTAATAATGGACATTGCTGCCCTCCACTTTTGACTAATATGATGGCCTTCTTGTCGGCTGATGAAAGGGTCCTTAGCATACAGACAAATCTTTTTAAAATAATAGTTTTTTTCAAAACTTGTTTTTGAATTTGTACAATCATCAAACGTTGTTTCACGTGCCATCTATGTTCTCATTTTTATCTCTTGTCAAAGGTCTTTCTCTGTCATTATCTCTAATAAGAATTATAAAATATTTCTTTACACATGGTAGGTTGCATTTGGATGCTCAAAAGTGTTCACATTCTCTCAAATCAAAAAATCTTGCGCTCGGAACTTAGATTGACTGCATATTACTGAGCAAGATTAGTTACTTAATGAGTCTTTTTTTAGAGGTAAAATATATCTTTTGAAAGTTTTTGTATGATATTTGTGTTAGAGATTCAAGTATGAGATTAAGTCTTAAATTGGTTAAAATTGATAAAGTAAAGCATAATGAAGACTTATAGATTGGTTAAAATTAAGAATAAAGACTCATAAACTTATTGTTTTAAGATTTTTAGTTGAAAGTGGTGTTAATGATTTATGTGATTGGGTTCAAGTTTTATTGGTGTTGTATTTTTCTATTTGAACCTTTTCTATAAACCTAACAATTTGGATCCTGTAGTTTTTTTTTTTGTTGAGCATATAAGTTTTTCTGTTTAAGCTTGTTTGTTACCAACCCTTAGTCAAATGAATAATTTTCTTTTCAAAATTCAGTTCTACTTTTTGTAGCATTTGTCTAATATTTAAAAGATGGTTCTTATGTTCTCACTTTTGTTCGGTTCAGAAGTTCCAAATTCATTGCTTCATTTGGCAGAGTTGGTTCATTTAATGTATAATAACCATTACCTATTGCAGTACAAATTCCCTTTATTCTATTCATCGACATCCTTAAAAAAACTACAAAATAATGTATTTGCTCTTTCTGTTATACACAGAGGAATCATGATTAAAAAGTTGAGTTGGGTAATTTAGTTAAGCATAATGAAGTGTGCAAGCCTATTTTGAAAGACAACACTTCTTTTAGATATCTGTTTTTCATTTCTTGTACATTTTTTAAGAAAGAAAATTGATATTTATTCCAATAACTTTACCAACATTTAAATTAAATATAAAAATTCATATTAATATTAGAAAATTTGAGATTTTATAATAAACTAACTATAGTAAAATATATTTTGACTTTGTAAGCATTAAAAGAACTTAAAATTATTATATAATAACAATTTAAACTTAACTATTTGATTTTTTTTTATTTAAGAGAAATGGTTCGGCACACTAGATAAGAGACGCCAAAAAATGGACAAGTGGGTTGAATTACTTAATTAACCTAGTCATTTTTTAAATCTCACCCACTCATTAATAAAAGAAGCTATTTTCTTGAGCTGTTTCACTGTGGTTATTGTTCTCATGACTAACATAGTTGTCATCACCACTTAGTCATTGAATTTAAAAATTATGACTACCATTACCATTAATGTCTAAGTCATGACCACATTTATAAATATCACCTATTTTTTTACCACCACCACTAGAAATGTTTGTCACCATTGATATATTTTAAATATTTAATTTTTGTTAGATAAATCTTATAGAGATTTGATGAAGTAAGAAAAGTTGGGTTAAATAGAGTATATACAAACTTTTTGTAGAATGATTTGGAAAACCACCTATCACATAGCTAGTCTAATAGATAACTTTTGTGGGGACATAAACTATTCTAAAAGCAACTTCATAAGTGCTTACATAAAGGAGTGACGGAATTTGGACTAAAAATGTAGGAGTCAAATTAGATTTGTTATATATAATTTTTCTTTAGAAAAAAAACTCTTCATTTTTTCTCTTCATTTCCTTTTCTTAAAACAAACACACATAATAGTAAAATTCAAAAAAATACTATCATTCACTATTATATCATGCTATTATATCATGATACCAAACCATGAATACCATTGTAGATAAGTCATTCGTATCTCATCAATTTGATTTGGTGGTATTGTCAAATTTGATGTCGTTTTTTCCAGATCACGTTCCAATGAATTTTTAAATTCATGATATGTAACTCTGAGAACTTTAGAGATTTGTTTTTTATTGTCTTAAATTCTTGGTTCTTATTAAATTTCTCAAGTTAACGTAAATGCATTTTTTTTATCTTTATCACAAACCTTCCTCTTTGAAAAAAAAAGAATCAATTTTTTTACTTTTTATCATAATTTTTCTAATATAAATTTATCACCTCTCACTTATTTAGAAAAAATAAAATTTATATTCACAAATCACAATTATCACAATGCAAAACATAACAAAACTCATACTACTTTAATTAAATAAGTAATATTATATAAATTCAAAACTTAAAAAAAATTACCATAAGTAGCGAAAAACACAAAATCCCTAAATTTTATAATTAAGGGTTATAATAATTTAGGAAAAATTATAATTAGGGTTCATACCAATTTCATAAAAGAATCCCTAAAATCATAATTAGGGTTTATATTAATTTGGGATAAACTTAATTTGAAAGAAACATCCTAAAAAGAATCATAAACTAACATACATAAATCATAATAAGATACTAACCTTGATTTGTGAGAGATCATGCAAAAATGTATACACAATCTCAATCTATGTGTTTCCAACCTCTATTTCTCAATTTATCTCTTTGTATTTATCTTTTTTCACAGACTTTCATGATAATTTACATGGTGGAAAGATCTTATAGTCAGAAAAAAAAAACCTAATCTCTTTTATAAATTAATGTCTCCATTAAAATTTTTTATTTATCTTTTATTATAATTTTCCATAATATAATCTTAATATAAATAATATATAATATAATTTTAAAAAATATATAAATATAGGTAAAAAAAATTAAAAAAAAAAATGGGGAGCCGTGGCTCCCCTATCATCACCTAGTTCCGTAAAGGAAGGCTTAAGCTAGGTAGTATAAACATGTAATAACAAGAGTAATGAACATTTATTTTATTTTATATTGGTTCACTTAAATTAACCTACATCTAATTTTCTTTTTCATGATAACCTCGAATGATTTCATAATAATTTCTTATATTAAAACACGTATTATTAATGCTACTTTTACATTTAACGAGTACATAAAGTCATTTATCTTCTTTCGAAACAATAATGTAAGAGATGTGATTCCATTTATAATCTATAATTCTAGTACATACATTTTATTTTTTTATATTCTTCATTTTTCTTAGGATATTCCCAATTCACCACTTAATTTCCGACGATCACACCTTGAAGTGTGAGTCTTTACCATATTCCAAACTTCTTTTCAAAATCTAAGTATTTTATCCACAAACAAAGTCGATTGTTGGATTCTTCAAGTGAATATAAAGGGGAAAAAGTCCACAGGTAATCAAAGAGACATAGATCCATAGATTGGTTGAGTCATGAGTCAACACATACAAGTGATGTAACAATACTTCTAATCCAAAATCTTAAAACAATACCTTTGTAGATATTTTTTTTTTATATATTACATTTAATTATGTTTTCGATCTTCATTTTGATTAGAAAATTTCAAAATGGTCTTTCAATTTTTATTTTTCTTAATTAGGTCCCAATTTTTGAAAAAATAATGTAATTTAATAATTTCTGTTAGTACTGTACCAACGACGTTAAAGATATGTCACGTGTTGATTCCTCCTTCTTTTTGTTTTTTTTAATTGTCTACGTGTCATGTGATAGTGACAGTATCATGTGTTAGTGTCAACGTCAAATGTCATTGCTTTAATCTCAATTACTTCTCTGTATTTGTTATTTTGATTCAATTTAGTCTCATTTTTTAAATAAAATAATTTTGTCTCTCTCCTGATAAAAACTTTAATTTTATATGATTGGAATACTGATATTTTTATTAAAATTGATATTTTATTAAACATTTGAAGAATTATTTTTAAACTAACTTTATTTAAAAGTATTTTTAATAAGATTAAGTTTATTTAACTTTATATTTTACATTGAACTTTATTTAAATTTTATTTTAAAATTTTAAATTTACTTGTATTAATATTTTATTACATCATAATTTAATATTATCTATTCGAATTTATATTCAAAATAGTTGTGAATAAATTTATAAACAAAAACACTACAACATTTAATCATTTCTATACAAATGTTAGAGTTGATTTAAAAATAATTTCAAAAATATTTTAAAAAATATCAATATAAAATTTGTATAAAAATTAAATTTATTAGAGAGGGACGAAATTGCTCCTTTTTTAAAAAAAATTGAGATTAAATTGAATCAAAATAATAAATACAGAGACCAAATTAAAATTAAGACAATGACACTTAACGCTGATACTGACAGGTGGCACTGTCAATATTACATCACACTACCACTCATTACTACATTGCATTACGCTTTGACATGTGGATTTCGTTTACAAAATTTTAAAAAATAAAAACAAAAACTAAATAACAAAACATGAACTAAGAGGTAACATTTCTTTAACTTTGTTAGCAAAATACTAACAAAAAATGACCAAATTAGATCACATTTTCAAAAATAGGGACTTAATTAAAAAAAATAAAAATTGGGAGACCAATTTAAAATTTTTGTACGAAAATGAGACCAAAAGCATTAGGGATGGCAAACCAGGCTAGCCCGACCCGTTTTGGCCTGCCCCACGTTTTGGCCCGCAAAGGGTGGGTCGGGTTGGCCCGCCCTGTAAGACCCACTAAATTTAAATAACTATTTAATAAATGCGGGTAGGAGAAGCCTTTATGACATTAAATGCTAACCTTCATGACGTGGTAAAGTATTAGCTAAAATGGTTGAGAGTACTTTAATTATGTGAAAGGACTTGGGTTTGAGTCTTATGTATGCCATTGATGTGTTATTTATTTTTTGTATCCTTTTTAAGATGTGCTTGGGCGTGATAAGTAGGGATATAATTTTTAATATATGAATATTATCATGAAATATGACTTGGTTGAATTGGTTATGCACTTGAATTGTAATTGTGTGGTGATGGGTTTAAACCTTAGCTTAAGCAAAAATGACTTCTTTTTGCTAATCACAAGATTAATGTAAATTTTCGTTTTTCTCTTAATGGGCATTAAAATTAAGGTTTTAGAATGGAAATAAGAGAGAAATTAGAGAGGTAGAGGAACATTTTGCAGAAACACACCTATAACACTGAAAACAGAGAGTGGGGAGAGAGTGGTATCAAGTTGGGAAGGAGATTGGAAGAAGTCAAGGAGAGACTCATTGCTAAGGATTTGGAAGTGTAGGAATTCTCAAATTTGGCAAGGAAAACCAGGTTAGGGGAGTTCTATTCTATGTTTTGTATGTTAATTATATGCTCGTGTGATAAATATGATGAATGGAATGCATCTGTCTTTGTTTTCCTTTAAAATTCGTCGTGTTCTGGAAATTCCAGAAATCGCCTGGCAGCGTCGGGAAAGCTCGTCAAGCGACATATGCGCCACAACCCAAATTCTGGGTTTTCTCTATGAACCGCTTGGCGGCTAAAGGCGACCCGCCAGGCGGCACGAACTGTGTTGCCTAAATTTTTCTGGTTTTTGGCGTTTCATTGGTGTGATGATGTTTGGATTGAATTTTCATGGTGCGTATATGATTGGCATGATGAATTACGATTGAAAGTTACTAAATTGATGAAAATTGCATGAACTTGCAAATGGAATTGGGGGTTAGGGTTTATGTTGGGATCGGTGATAAATAAACATGAATTATGTCAATGAATGGTGGGCTGGTTTTGCAGAATTGATGTTAATATGTATGATGTATGAACTCTGGATGATGTTTAGATATAAAATTATGTCAGTATGAAGGGGGGAATTGTGATTGGAAGGTTTGGATGCATTTCAGTGCAGGAAAAATTTGGATATAACCCAGATATGCATGCACCACCTGGCGGCGCATGAACTGCCACCAGGCGGCTTGTCAGTACTTTCTGTTTTGGTGGTTTTGTATGGGTTTGTGTCATTGGGTGTTTAATTAGTGAATTGCTACATGTATGATTAAAACTAAGCAGGTAAGAAGAATTTGACATAAAAGAGACTAGGAGAGATTAAAATAAATGAAAGGGGTTAAGTGTGATAGAGGTTAGTGGCTGATTGTGGACGTTTGGTTGCATATGATAAGTTAAATTCAGAATGTATGCTAATTTGGTAAAAGTGAGATGGATTTTGTGTATTAGGGTATGGATGGTGCAATTTTCCTCTATACATAGTTTTGTGGTTGTGGGTTGTTATTAAAGTACATGTATAATATCAACCAAATTGTGGTGGCATGAGTTTATATAAATATTAGACTGTGTGATCATAAGGCAGGGTGGAGTCCTTCAGGCGGTGACGGAGCAGCAGAGCTCTTGTATGGCGCTTGGCGCCTGGCGGTGTGAGATGCCCGCCAGGCAGTTTGGAACCAGATTCCGCTTAGCGACGTGAGATGCGCGCCAGGCGGTTTTGGTGTAGTGTTGGCGCGTGAGGAGGATTTCTACACGACTTTAGGTGATGTTCATGATGCGATGCTTTGGCTGGGGGCCCAGTTACGAGTGCATCTTGTATTGGGGAACACGTGGCCATTATAGGTTATAGCCTGGTGGTTTAGGAAGTCCAGTGGAGTGTGCGAGTAGTGGCTCGTACGGTGAGGTTTCGGATGATTGCCCTCTTCAATGCATCTGATAGAGTTTTTGGTAGTTTGGGAACAACTACGAACTTAGGTTCGTTTTGGGGAACTCCACTTGGTGTCGCGGTGAGATGTCGTGGCGAAGTTATTCCCACGTGTAGACTACTAGGTGGTGGCCTGTATTCGGAGGGGTGAGTAGACACTCGTGTAGCAAAGATTGATCATTGATCTCACCTAAAGAGTATAGAAATGATAGACGTCCAATGCAAGTGTTGGAAGTGAGGAACTAAAGGAAAAAAGGGAAAAACACTAACCTGAGTTATAATATTGAGATGATGTGCTTAATATGATATTTGTTTGGTTTTATTTAAATGAGCTCACCCTATCTATGTGTGTTTGGCGATGATCATGTAACTTGTTACATGGGAGCAGATGTTGATGCAGGTGAGCAGGCTGATGCATAGAAACGGAGTGGGGATCACTTGGGGATTTTCACTGATTTATTTTGTCAGACTATGGAATCTATTGTAATAGTTTCATAGACAATTATACTTGTAATACTGTATTGCCGTGAATTATATTTTCTGGTTTGGCGCGTTGAACTTAAAGATTTAAATTTTCCCGCATTTTGGGAAATCGTACTAAATAAAGGAGGTTGTTTTGTTAAATTTATTTTCTTTTATTTTTAAAAAGTAATTTCCGGCTAGAACGTTACACGCCCCACCCAACGGGTTGGCCCACAAGCTCGTTGGTTGGCCCGCATTGGTGATGAGCAAAATAAAACCTTTTTGTAATGAAATTTTTTTTCCATAATAATTGATATTTATTTTCTATCGAGATAATTTTAATTAGTCTAACTAATCAAATATAAGAAACAATAACAACAAAGATTATATTTAAAGTACAATAGTAACATGTCACCTTACAAGACAGATACAAATTTGTTAACCTAAAACTGCATAAAAAGATATTCCATATTCAAGAACTAAAATCATTATCTTATATACAATGATTATACATAATAATAATAATAATAATAATAATAAAAGGAACTTACAAAAACAATGTCATGAATGATGTGAGGATTGAAAAGGGAGAATATTTCACTTTGTAAATGGGCCAACGGGCCATCCCACCTCACCTTTAGCTCGCGCAGGCTGCAGGCCTGTGCGAGCCAACGGGTTCAGCATCCCAGCCCGACCTGCATTTTTTTGTTCTACGGACTAGCCTGCTTGACCCACCCCAAATTGTCACCCCTAAAAGGCATAATTAAACCTATACATTATTAATCTCAATTATTTCAACCCAATGTAAGACTCTCAACTTAACACTTGATTCATTATAGTTAACTAAAATCCTAAGATATCTAATGAATGTATAACAATAAGGCTTTTAGAAAATTCTTATGGGTGCATGATCAATTATACTTATTAGTTTAAAAACATAGCTACCACATCTAAAAATATAACTTAAAACTTAATAGTGATTGATAATTACATCATATAAAATATCAAAGTAGGATTTTAAAATTACTTTATTCTCACATATATCGGAGAATATGTATACCTCTCTTCAAGAGAGATCACCCTTTTAGAGATTCGATAAGACTAATGACTTCATCCTTTGTTTCTACGAGAGATTATTCTTCAAAGTTATAGAGATCAAATTAGATGAATGACAATCCAAGATTTTACCCTTTTTAACTCACTATTCCATAGTATCTCTTACTTCTTAATGAATTTAGGATAGAGAAACATAAGTATTTATCATAACGTATATGATTTATATCACTACAAAAACTTGTCTATAGTATTATAGTTATTCAATTTCTTTATTTTCTCAATTACTTATAATTGTATTGTAGTGTAATTTATAAATCGACTCATATGAGTGCGGTTACTATGTAATGCAATGGATATCAACCGTTGTACATGCTCGTATCACAAGTGGTTGGGAAACGGTAATAGTTTCACTATATCAAATACTTATTTGCAATTTTGTCTTAGTTTATATACTAATTTAAATTATTCTCTTGTGTGCAGAGATTCAATACCACTACATCAATCCCCACCAAGTTCAACAAATATTTAAGGATAGTTTGTGCAAAGTACATTATACAAATGTACAATAGTACTTAGTACATTTGTTTATGGTAGCATATGAAATTGTAATGTGTCTTGCATTAATATGGATAGTATTTAAGTATTTTGTCACATTTTCTATTTGAATAGCATTTGGCTTTTGTTTCTGGTTGGTTTTGGTTTTCTGGTTGAAAATTTGCAGGTTAAATGTGGTGATTATCAATAAAACAACATCAGAATTTAAAAAAAAAAAATGACAACTTTATGCCTCAGTTGTAACCAAAACCGAGGCAAAGAGATATAACGATTTTACTTTTTTTTAATAAATCATATGCCTCAATTGGACAAGAACCAAGGCAATAAATCTATGTTATATGCCTCGGTTGGACCAGAACCGAGACAGTAAATCTATATAATTTTTTTATTATTATTTCTGATACACTCTTAGGCCTCGGTTGGTGGAAATCGAGGCAATAACTTTGCAAGATGCCTCGGGTGGATAACCGAGGCATAAAAGATTGTCTTTTTATTTCTGCAGTATATGCCTCGGGTGCAAACCTGAAGTCAAAAGTGAGAAATAACCGTTGTCATTTTCCTTTCCTGCACTAGTGCTACAAAAATTCGTCAATAATAACATTTTTTTGACAGATTATCCATGAATAAAATTTTATCCATAAAAGTGCAATATGTAATATTTACCGACGAATATATCCTTCGATAATTACTGACGAAGAATCCATTAGTAATTACACCGACTATCCCACGATGAATTGTTCGATCACTGGTTATCTTCCCTTTCTTAGATTTTTATTTGTTTCTTTAGAGCTTTGATGAATTCAGCGTATAATTGCAATTCAATTTCCAACACCCATCATCAAACACCATTTAGACTTATCACCATTCAACATACATAAAGACAATCCATTAACATAAAAGATCACAAACCACAGAGCTGAAATTTCATCACATGACCTCATCAAACTCTACACTCATCAACCACGGCCAAACACCATAACGCATTAATCACATTTCCCAAATTTTTATATTTCCAACCTAATCAATTATCAATTTACAAACACAACCCAAATCAAAACAAGAAATATCAAATGGAATGTATCAGATCAATGGGACGGGACACATGAGGTGGTTCGACAGCGATGCCAGTGATGACCATGGAGGTGTCTGGCGTCATCACCGGTTACCCCGACGGAGAAGACTCATGAGTCAAAGGCAGTGTTGTAGGGATTTCCTCACATGGACTTAACGAAGAAGAAGATGAGAGGGAAATTGTTAAACAAAAGACAAGTTTCGTTAACATAAACAAATTGTTACAGAACATTAAAATAAACTCTTAGGAAACTTAATATAATCACTCAAATAAATTTAAATTTTATATCAATAATTAATAATGATAAAAATCTTATATTATAAAAAACAATATGAAGTAATTGTTTTTCTATAATTAAAATTATAATTAAAATAACTTTTGTCTATAAAATTTAAATGAATTAATTAGTTAAATAACATAAAAGTTAAAAGAATAATAAAATATCAATAATTAATAGTAAAAAAAAAAATCTTATAATATAAAAAAAGTTAGGATAATTTTTTTTATAATTAAAATTATTTTTATCTATAAAATTCAAATGAATAAATTAATTAAATAACACAAAATTACAAAAATAATAAAATATCAATTAATAGTGAAAAAGTCTTATATTATAAAGAAGAAATACTTAGGATAAATATCTTCCATAATTGAATTTATTTTTATAATAAAATTTAAGTGAATTAATTAATTAAATAACACAAAAATTAAAAAATAATAAAATATTAATAACTAATATAAAAAATAATCAAAGAAAATTTGGATAAATCTTCTCTATAATTAATTTACTTAATAAAGTTTAGGTGAAAGAGTTATTAATGGATTTTACTGACATAAATATATTAATCGATAAAATATATTAATAAGTAATAGTTAAAAATTCATTGATAAAATTCATGAATATATTAATTTATTGACGAAAATAAATATATCGGTAAAATTTTGTCAATAAATCTAATAATTTTTCTCGTGTATAGACATAAATCATAGATCATTTAATAGTAGTTATCATAAATATACTACTCTTGATTAGTTTAATTAACCAAACGATTATGCTAGGCCCATCTAATAGTAGTTATCATAAATAAACTACTCTTCATTAATTCAATTACTATTTTATCCTTTATTATTAACTAAATTACTCGTTGGTTCTTTTAATTAAAAGTCACACGCTTATGTGTCATACATGAAATCTCACCACCATTGGAACAATATAACTAGTTCTCGTATGAATTCTATGTAAAGCCTTGGATTTATGAACTGCATAACCAAGTTAAGTTTGTATAATATTATTAAATGTGTTCTTACAGGAACTATATTCGTCAATTCAGGTACTTTTGGCTTAAACTATGATGTCAATGTCCGAAGAAATTCCTGCTTCTTTTCCTGCTTCAACTGAAAAAGTGACATTTGAATGAGGTGGATCGGTAATTTGATGAATACACTTATAATCTGAGATAACAAAACCTGGCGTAATACGAGAAAAGGGAAAAAACTGCTTAAAATTGTGTTTATAGGATAATAAATAGGTTTCAATGTTATATTAAACAAACACATTATTTTACCTTAAAATGGAGTGGATTCTCGAGGAAGCCAGTAATAAGTTGGTGGTTACCACACCCTTCATCATTGAGTTGAAATTACCATCGTTTTGTTGCAATTCTTAGTACTCATTTTTTGGACTCTCTAAGCAACAATTGCAGTTGCGAATACAAACTTCAAAAATTTTGGAACACATTTATTTCTCGGAAATATGAAGTCAGAATATTTATTATATATCTAAACTATATGAAAACAAATACATCTGGATATTATTTAAATATCCTAACTTAATTTGTTGACACTTGTTCATTTTACAGGTTTTTTCATAACTTTGCTTTCTTTTAGATAGAACTCGTGAGCTGAACTAAAACCGTGAGTATTTACTGATGTAACTCTCTTCTCTGGCCTCAGTTTCATTTGAATTTCTAAAGATTAAAGTAATTTGCTCTTTTTCGCCTATTTGAGTGTTGGATGGAGAGAATACTCTGTATAATTTGATTGATGTTGGATGCATTAATAATCTGAGTTCAGTTGGTTTGAGATGATTTTTTAATTCTAAGGGTAGTGTTGGGTGGTTGCGTTGTCTACGTATGGATCATACTTCTTCTTTTCTCTTTTCTCCAGTTTCCTTAGGTATGACATTCTTTCTTCTCATATCTCAGTCCCCTCACAATTCCATTCAAAAAAAGAATCTTTTATTTCACAACCTATTCTCTTAATTTTTTTTGTCTTCCTCTGCCAAAAACTCTTCAAATCCTCTTCCACCCTTCTCCATTAATAACTGTTGACATGGTTTTGGATTACAACGCCTTTATTATTTCATTCTTCAAGCTTTTTCTACGACTCTCCAACCATGGTAGGTTCTTCTACTTTTCCTTTTCTAATCGTTACCCTTTTTCCTTTCTTCTATAATTTTCCTTTATTTCATGTTTATGTGTTGAAAGTGTCATCTGGCTACTCCAAATTGGTTCATACAATGATCTACAAATATGATGTTCTTGAAAGTTTAGTTTTACATATTATTGTTGTGGATTGAACAAAAGGTAACATTTTTTTCTGTATTACTTATTTATTTATGCTTTAATATGTTATTTTTCAATTTTTTTGGTTTTTTCAAAGTTATGCTTTTATAGTTTTTTTTTATTCTTCTGATGAGTTTTTATGGTGTAGGACTGAATGCAAAAACTTTTGATGTTGGTATTCAATGGTTCCCGACCCCAATTAAAGAAACAGTACTATTGTTTAATCTTTTATTTATTATATTTATTTTTGTGGTTTAATTTGTTCTTTCATAATGTTGATACTATTGAAACTGGTACTGGAAGTAATTCAAAATCTAATGTTAACCAACATCTATTCTTCTGATGAGGATTTTTTATGGTTCAAGACTAAATGCAGAAACCTTTGGTGTTGGTATTCAATGGTTCCCAACCCTGATTAAACAAACAATACTATATTTTAATCTTTTATTTATTATATTTATTTTTGTGGTTTAATTTGTTCTTTCATACTATTAACACTATTGAAACTAGAACTCGAAGTAACTCAAGTTCTAATTTTAGCCAACATTCCAGGTTTGCGATCCTCCCCTTATACCTACATTTCAGGTTTTATCACATGGTGAATCCCAATTTTCGTGTTTTGTTGAATCCGAAGCTGTTGGGGGTAAGCAGCTATGTAGCATAAATATAAATAGCTGGCTTTGCACATGTTTAAAATTTTAAAGATATAAAAAAGTGCATTGTAATTTTTTCTTCAAACTTTAAAAGATGGGAAACAAAATATGTTTTTTACTGCTTTAGTATATTATTATTTTATTATTCCACAGATCAGTAAGGCCATTAGCACTGCCATGAAGGGATTGGTGAGAAACTTACTAAAGTTTATATATGATGAGAAAAAAGGCTTTAGAGGTGAGTATAAGACATTTTCTTTGAAATCTAAAGACAAATGTTTAATCTGCTTATTTTCATGATGTTAAGGCTCATATATGAATAATTTTGTGTATTGCTTTTATTTTCATGGTTTTCAGAAGTTACTACATTTTAGACATTACAATTATTCTGTGATTTTATTTTTGTCTTGGGTTTATTGTCTTCTGATGGTTTGAACTTAACTACTCAAGCCACTTAACAATATTTTTGAATTCAAATTAAAAACATGGTTGTATGAAGTAATGTGAGAAGAGTGACAAAAAAATGTGTAATTTGTGCTCTTAAAGTAATTTATATGGACATTTCAGTTTGGTATCTACTATGTTGATGATGAGATGCTGCAAAAGCTTTGTCAAGTGAGTTGTTGAATATGGTATCTTCTATGGTGGATGCACATGGAAGTGATGGTCCCTTGCAAGAACATATGAATGCAGATGGGTGTGTTATGATATTTATGGACATCTAATGAAATGAAATGGATCAGGCTAGCCATGAAAATATTGTTAAGAAGGTTTGTTTCTTTTCTTTCATGTGAAAAATTCAGTCAAAATGGTTTCCATTTAAATCAACTTATGCACTTATTATGATATAAATGATGAAGTTGTTTTTTTTTTATTTCTTTTGTTAGTGGATCCCTAAGCTAAAGCATTACGCACCTGGTGTTCAGTAATTCTCATTGGAACTAAGTTAGGTCAGCATTTAACCCCACCCTTCATTGAATGGATTGACATAGCTGTTACTGAAGGGGTTGTATTGTTTTTTTTAGTGAATTTAAAGAAAAAAACTTTATTCATGTCCAATAAATATGATTTCATTCAATCATAGAACTAAATTTAACTAAATATATAAACTAGGTAAATGACTAAGTGTAGCTATTTGTTAATATTTAAATCAGAAGTTTAACTTTGACTACAATTTCTTATACTAAATAGATCAAGGTGGTTGTATGAGGTCTGATAAGGGTCCATGACAGGATCCAAATTTGTGAAGTCTTATTTCCTTTAGTTTTTTACTCTCGGTAAGCATTGAACATTGTAAAAGATATGGAAAAACTAACTATAGTTATTGCTTGGATTCAACTAGAAGTCGCATGCCTATGCATCCAATATCTCAAATCTGTGTTTGGATGTTAAAAGAAAGAGGTTGCAACATGCACACAAAGAAGAAGTCTATCTTCTCAAAAAATGAATAATGAGTTGGGTTATGTGCATGTTTTTGTTAGTAGTTGTTGTTCATTCAGATCATTGTAATTTAGAATGTTCCTAAGTTAGTTAATCAAAATATAACTATCAGATAATTATAATAGTTTTCATATTTGATTTTTTTTTGTCTTTTTTAATGATTAATGATGTGATTCAGTATAGAAATTTTGATTGTCGAAGATGCACAATATTGTTTTGTTGTTTTAGAAGAATGAAGGGTTAGTTCTTCCTTTTATCATTCAATCCATAAAGACAATGGAGACATTGGTGAGTCCCAATCCCAAGTCAAAAAATTGAAAGATAATTCTTCTAATTCCTAATACAGAGTATTAATCCCTATTCCGCTTCATAATAATTCTAATTCCATCAAATAATATGAATACTTTACATAGACATCACCATTGGGTTTTACTGTACATGCATAAAAAAACTATGAATATAAAATTTTACCATAATACACCGAAATAATCATAATTATCTATTCATGTTGGATTCTGCCTTTGATAAAATATCAAGGAAAGTATAGCAAAGTTGTGATCACTGTGACCTTTCTTGGGTTATATTAAAATAATCATAGAATGACCTTATATATTACGAACTAATTATTAGAATTTGATGAAGTAATTATGTTTGCTAATTAAAAAATTTGCAGGCTAGCTCAACAACTATAGGTGTTATTCCCATGTTCTTAGAGAATGCTTGTGATTTTGAAATTGATTTTGTGGATTTGATCATCTTATCTTTGGATATGTTTGTGTTTGCTTCTCAGTCTTACTTCATTTTCTTCTGTCATCATATATATTCAAGTATGTTCCAGAATTTGACAATGAAATTGCAATATGTCATATAGGTTGTACTACTTTGTTTTTTTTTTTTTTTCTTTTTTTTTGCCTTTGATAGTCTACTGAAGATTTAAGGATGAGCAGAAAATGTGTTTGGGCCAATGTATCCTGTAATGCTACAATGATATGAATTTGGATCCATGTAATACTACCAATGTATCCCTTGAGTTTTTAAACATTCTAGAAATTTAGGATGTTAGAATAATCAAATTTTAAGATGGAAAATATTGAGCATGCTAAACAGTTGTGTGCATGTAGATGGTTCTTAATGATGAAGTACAATTATGTCTACGAAATGCTTTAAAGTTTGTAGATTTCTAAACCTTAAGTTTAATTTTAGCGTGTGGTATGAAATGTCTGGTGCATTATCATGTCTAAGAGTTTTTTATTGAATTTTTTTATTGTCAAGTAGCAACGCAATAGACATTATTTTGTTTCCTTTCATACATGTATACATCTGGTGTTAATAGTTTCATTGGTATTATTTAGAGACGATTATCTGAGCTTTGAAAATTTTTTATACGGGTTGAAATTTCTCTTAAATGAGTAAAATATTATTAATGCCTTTTTAACTATTTCATTTTATATTTTATTTGTTAAGCATTGCAGATTTATGGAGCTAGATTTATCTTAAAGAGGGCAATTTTATTTTTCGATAAAACCCATGGTTGCAAAATCATGGTTTGGTAGTCGGTGGAAAGCTCCTCAGAAGCATGATGCTAATTCTGATAAGGTTGTATCAAAGTATAAGCTTTTGATATAGGAAGTTTGATGTCAAAGTAGTTAATTTATGAAAGTCTTCGCATAATAAATGGATTGTTAATTTATGTATCAGTTCCTAACTTATTGTGAAATTGTATCACAGATTAAAACCAACACCATTTTCAGATTTAACAGCTATTTAGAGAGAAGTGGTTCCTTATGCTTAACCACTAAGTCTGCTTCAGAAATTCACAGATAAAAAATGGCAGACTTCTTAATTTGTGATAGATGAGTACCTACTCATTTGATTAATTAGTTAAGATCAATTTCAAAAATTCTTGCAAGATCATGGAATAAAGCTTAAATTAATTTGTTAGTCCCATATTTCTTTGAAATATTTAAACAAGTCCAACTACACTTTAAATCTGGGTCCTTGAACTTATAAATAGATATGAGTAATATTAGATATGAGCTTGATAGATGTTAGCGTATTATAGGGTACCTAAGCCTCATATTGAAAATATTAAATACTCAATTGACTACACAAGTGGCTTGATCTTTTAAGTGCTAGGTTTTAGGAGACAATTTCTCAAACACATAAAAGCTTATTAATTAATGTAAGTATACAACAATATTATATAACTTTGTGGTATTTTAAGAATTAACCTTAAAATTGTTTTTAATAAAACATATGTATTATAACTTTAATATTTGTGATAACATTGTACAGTAAGAACAAAGAAAAGTTTGATGTTCCTACGGTTGAAATTTTGGTTGATGCAATGGTGGAGTAAAATTTAATGTTCTTCATACTTTGACGGGTGGATTGTAAAAGAGGTTAATGTGTGATGGTATTTGTATCCCTGAGTGATCGATATGCATTTTTTATTTTATTTAATGACCTTTAACTTTTAATGAAAAGTAAAGTAGAAATTTATAAAAAAAGAAATGCTCGTGCTCTTAAAGCATGACGTGCAAAAGGAAATCTAAAATTAAGTTTGATATATATGATTTTTACAAGATATTTATAGTATTGCGTAATTTATGCGATTATCAATATAATTGATAAATATGTGGTATTTTAAAATTTTCTTTTTAATGTAAAATAGATTTTTAGTTTAGCCACATCAATCGATTTTACTACTCTGAGGGATAACTTGTAGTGAATGCGATATCATTTTTTAATTAATATAATAATGTAGGTATTACATGCTATCATCAAAAAATGAATTTATATTTAAATATTATTTTTTAATTTTATTATTAGTATTAAAATAATAATAATAATAATATAATAATAATTACTATTACTACTGCTCCTTGATAATTATATTTTTTTAAATCTATTACTTTATCATAAAAATTCAATATTAAAATTATATTATTAATTTTAATTAATTTTTTATAAAAAAACATCAATAATTATTTATTTGATTATTTTTCATATCAGTCGGCTCTTTATTTAAATATTAGATTTATAATTATAATATTATATAAATAAATAACTTATTTAAATTAATAATAATTATATTAATTTTTTAATACAAATTAAAAAATAAAAACAAATGCACGGGATAACATATACATTTTACTCTAATAATGACCGTACATCTACATTCATTTTAATAATATATACATGTATTTATATATATATATATATATATATATATATATATATATATATATATATATATATAATATATATATATTATATTATATGTGTTTTTATTTAAAAATTTTAACATCCATTTCATGTTGTATTTATTTTGTACGAGACCCTATTACATAATATGCTTACATTTTACTCTAATAACGACCCGTCCATACACATTTTAATATAATATACATGTGTTTTTATTTAAAAATTTTAACATCAATTTCATGTTGTATTTATTTTGTACGAGACCATATTACATAATATGCATACATCTTACTTAAATAATGACCCATACATACACATTTTATTTTAATATAATATACATGTGTTTTATCTACATGTGTTTTGATTTAAAAATTTTAACATCAATTTCATGTTATATTTATTTAAAAATAATATAAATTTTTTAAATTTAAATTTTAAGTTTATTTTTTAATATATAATACCTTCGAATATGTTTAAACACTAATTTTAGCAATCTATATCCACTACTTTTTAATAATTTATTACTGTGATATATATTATTTTATTTAAATGGTCTTTAGTAATTTTTATTAATGTGTTACTTAGGTAGTTGTTTTTTATGTTTAATTACTTTTTAATAAGTTTTATTACATTTTGTAGTGGTAGTTTTGTATTTAATTTTAACTATTTTAATATTTAACTATTGATTCAAATGTTATTTTTTAATATTAACATTTTTCATCTAAAAAAATAATATCTTTGATTTTATATATAAATATATTTCAATTGCTTTGTATCTGTTTGTCGATATTTATATATGTTTCTGTTTAAAAAGTTTAACACAATCTCATGTTTTTATTTTTTACAGGACCATATTTCAATTATGTGCATATTTTGTAAATGATCATATTATTATTTGAATTAATACTAATAGTAATAATGTTAGTACTATTATTATTATTAACCTTAGCATTGACATTAAAATTATTATTATTATTATTATTAGGATTAACATTGATATTAAAATTATTATTATTATTATTATTATTATTATTATTAGTTTAAGTATTTTTATAAGTTGCTACTTTGAATTGAGATGATAGTTCAACTTTTAACTTAAACTTTGTGGCAGCTACTTTCTTAACGTCAATTTCATGATGTATTTATTTTGTACAAGACCAAATTACACAATATGCCTACATTTTTACTTTAACAACAACTCGTGCATATACATTTAATTTTAGTATAATATACATGTATTTATTTCTACATGTGTTTTTATTTAAAAATTTTAACAAATGTCATGTTGTACTTATTTTGTATGGAACCATATTACACAATATACCTACATTTTATTTTAACAATAACTTGCATGCACCTTTTATTTTAATATAGTATATAACTCAAAACCAGAATTATAAATTTTAACTATGTAACAATATTATTTTATTACACATTACTGATCCATTAGTGTCGGTATTATGATTTAAAACAAACAAATTCATATTTGATTACTATTTTTTAATCTTATCATTTTGTTATTATAATCTATTATTATTAGTAATATAAAAATAAATATATTGATTATATAATAATAAAATACAATTATATAAATAAATAATTTATTTAAATATAACAATAATTATTAAAAAAATTTAATCCAACTAAAAAAAAACAACAACAAAAAAATGACTCTTGCATTCAAATAAACTCTCAAGTTGCAACCAAGTTTGTACAGTTTTTTTGAGAAAGATCATCAGTGTGCAAGTCACTTAAAGCAAAACCAATAAAAGAGCAACTCTTTTTCCTTAGACCCTATAAAAATTCAATAGAATTTAGAGCATAATATCAACTACCAAAGTTCAAAACTAATGGATAATGAAACAATCGTCACAAAGTTACTCTTTTTCGTGTTGTATGGGTATCTATAGTTGTTAAAAAGAATTCAATATGATTATATAGTAATGCCAAATATCAACAATTGGAAAAAGAACAAGCACTAGTGGGCAAACTAAATAAAGGATAGAAGATCCATTCAACAAGTTTACAAGAGAATTTTGGTAGGTAAACTTAAATGAAGGTAGTTTGAGAAATGTAAAAGAAATGAGTACTTCTTTGTAATAGCTATGAAGTTCATTAAATTGTACTTTGGTAATAGTTGGATAGTTGCATTTAAAACTAGAAATTCATTAATAGTATTTTGGTAGTAGTTAGGTAGCGATTTTAATTGTATTTTGGTAATAGTTGTATTAGATGTATGAGATTAAATATGTTTTTGTTCATTTAACTTCCGGTCAAAATTGGAATTTATCCTTCCTGAAACTTTGGCCTAACTTAATCCTTCAACTGTATAAGTATAAATGTGTAGATTTGACACTTTTAACAAAATTTTATTAAGTTTATTTGAAGTTTCAAACACATTTCTTAGCTAACATTGAAGCGGAAATGTGTCAAACGAGATAAACAACTCAAATGCTATATGAAATATGTTTGAAATGTCAAATAAACTTAACAAAATTTGGTTAAAAAGATTAAATCCACGCATTAATAAAATTATGAGAGTAAATTAGGCCAAAATTTTAAAGAAGAATTAATTTCAATTTTCAGTTAAACAATAAAAAACATATTTAAACATAAATGTATGTGGTTAAATGGTTAAGTTAAAGAGTCTATAAATAGTAAATGTAGTACTACAAGTATTAAAAGTTAAAGAGCCAAGTTACAAGTCATAACACAAAGAGTATTTATCCAAGAAAGAATCTTTGTTAACATGGGTTTGAATACACACACAACTCTTTAAATAAGAGTGAATTAGAAATTTTCATTAAAATATTTAGAATGGAAAAACTTTGTATTTCTTTATTTTAAGATATTATAACGCTTTTAACATCCAATTAAATTAATAAAATGTCATTTTTAATGTCTCACATTTCATGACAATTCCTTTCTTGTTTTGTGTACTTCCATATTCTCTCTCCCCGCTAGTGCTCTAACCTAACCCGATTATTCATACAATTAATGAAATGATAGAAAAAATTAGTGAAAGAAATGACGCTCAATATGCGTATATAAAATTGTTAGAATTTCTTAAAATTAAAAATGCTTCACAGAATATTAAAATGTGAGACATTATATCGTGCATGAGTTTTTCACCTTCCCTCACAGAATCATTGAGAAAAAACAAAACTTTTACTCTTTTTTTTTTTTTTAATTCCCCACTCTATTTTTCATCTTCCCATTATCAACCACTTATACCAAGCATACCCAGAAAGTAAAACTGAGGAAATTTTGAGTATATATGAAATATTTTTCAATTTCCCCAAGTGGGTGTCTTTTAAGAGAAAAAATTGCAAGATTTAGGGAAACACAGATTAGTAAAATCTATGGATAATACATTTGTAGTTAGTTATTAAAATATGCTATTACTAAAAAATTGTTTAATTTTTATTTTATTTTATTTCGCTGTAAGAGATTTATTTTCCTTTTATCCATTTATCTTATTATGTTATTTTGCCAACGCGGTGGAGAAACTATTGGATTCAGTGTTGCAACAAATAAAATAAAACAATCTTAGTTTACTTGAACTAAACTATTGGCTATTTTAAATTTTTTTGTGGGTTCTTAATTATTCCTTCAATATATAACCTTTCCTTACATTTTTATATTAAAAAAATGCATTGAAGATGCATCCCTAATAAAAGAAGCAAGAACATGTGCACTTTAGTGTCAACCTCAAGACAAGGATAGATAATTGAATATGAATTAATAGTTTATCTTAAATTAGGTCAACAACAAGTTTTCTTAACAAATTGGAGAAATTGAAGTTGAGAAAGTGCTTATTTGCCAATCAATTGTGTTTAACCTTTTTTTAAGGAAGAAGCCAAAACCATTCTTGGCTTTCAATCAACATTTGTCAACAAGAAATATAAAGAAAAAAAATAAATAATGAAGTTGGAGAACCATGTGGAATGAATGTTAAACCAATCAAGCTCATAAATAAAATTAAATAAAATAAACCCAAGTATCAAATTTAATATATATCTTTGACAAATTTATGCCTTAAGTTGAGCTTCTAACAAGTGATGTCTTAAACCGTAATTTCACTTTTTATTTTTGCCTTTTAAGATCAATTTTATGCTTTTAAGCATGTTAAAATTAATTTGTATGAGGAATTTAAAGGTCATAGCTATTTTTCTCCATAATTTCATACAAAATGCTTAACTAAAGATGTTTTGTTACCAAAAGAAAAATGTTGAATGTGATAATTATTTTTGCATAAAATGTATTAAAGTCGATGAGAGTTAAAACTGCTAAAAAATTTCTTTCTTCTGTGTCATTTCAGGAGCCTAATACATATGTATATATATAGCAATTATATATATTTAATTCCTAGGATTCTATGCCTTACATTACGGTGAGGTAATTGCGTCTCCTGATTGTTAGGTACTTGATTGCACTTAATTTCCAATCAGATCAAGGATTCTCAA
>Ga0214544_1004436_pt1 | contig 28214 bp, 12 predicted proteins | sample CNSS3metaG_FD_160074 | JGI IMG/M metagenome (GOLD analysis project Ga0214544, IMG submission 160074) | Root nodule microbial communities from cowpea collected in UCLA plant growth center, Los Angeles, California, USA - CNSS3 | ecosystem: Host-associated > Plants > Roots > Nodule | place: USA...
TGTAATTGATTAATTGAGCTTTAAAACATAAAGATCTTTCCAAGATTCATCTCAAATTAGTAAAAACACATTAATCAATTCAGATCCCTTTGTGGTTAGGAGTATTAGACAGATCTGATTTTTAACACCTGCACGCACAGGGACTATAACCACCGTCTTCTTCGATGCCCCTTGCTTCCACCAACATGCACCACGCTCGAACCTGCAACTCCCGCGCCACCATGAACCACCACTGCGTCTTCTTCATCGCAAAGCTATCGCAATCGCGCATGCACCTGCGCCCTCGTCGCACTCACGTCAGAACTGCGTCGACCCCGTTCACTCCCTTGCCGTCGTCGACGGACATCGCTTCCATGACAGCCACTACATTGCACTCGCACCTCCTGCTTGCTCCACCATCTCACTGCCTCGCGTCAGAACTACGTACACCGAAAACCACCATGAACTCGCGAAGCCACCACCATCCTTCGTTGATCTCCTTCACCGTGAGGGAAACCACGATTCTGTGAAGCAACGTAGAGCCTTCGCCATTCGCGGACCTCTAATCTACGGCCATAAGCATCACCACTACCACTAGGATGCATGCCTCGTGTCGTCCACACCGCAACAGCGGCGAAACACACCTTGCGGCAACCCTCACGGCAGCCAAACCCTAATTGCGAAAATGGAATCTGATTTGGGAGAGAGACTGCTCTGACACGTGGCAGCCTCTCGTTGGACAGTCAACGAGTCAACATTGGTCAACCAGTCAACTCTGACCAAGGATTTGGTTAACAGTGGTCCAACAGGCTATTTTACACTATATCTGGCAGGTGGTTCCTCTATAGGAACTCTAAATTGCCTAAAGAGGAAAGAATCGTCTGGCGGCAGTTCATCACCGACCAAACAATTTCTGGAAATTCCCAGAAACAATAAATTAAAAGGAATAAAATATCAATCATGATCATACCAAATTCAGCATACCAATCAGAATTAAATTAATCGACGCATGAAATTATCCTATTTAGCATGCCATTCAAATTAAAAATAAAGTTAATGCATAAAGCTCCCCTAACTCGAATTCCTTTGCCAAATTTGAAAATTGCAAGCTCTTCCCTTGATCACTAAAAGCTTTCCTTGGTTCTTCTCAATTCAACTCCAAAAACCACGTTCAAACCTTGCCACTCTAACAAAATTCGTGTCCTATTTTCTGAGTGCAATTTCAGCTTTGCAAAACCCTTCTCCTAACCTAATTTCTTGCCTTTTAAAGGTGCCTTACCAATAGGTAATTACCAAAAACGAAATTTAATTTTTTAATGGTAATGTTTATTATCATTCATTACTCCTCTATGGTCCGTTTTTCAACCAACCTTGGATGCCCATGCATCTAGGTTTTCCTTCCACTCTTCACATTCAAGCCAAAACTAAGTTTGGCAAAAATATAATTCTATGATTGTATTTTTCACAATAATTAATATAATTCTATGATTATATTATCACTCAACATGATCAAGCATATTATTAAAAATAATAATAAATTAAATAACACACAATTGGCATACATAGGACTTGAACCCAAGTCCTCTCACACAATTAAAGTACTCTTAACCACTTGAGCTAGTACTTTTCCACAATATATAAATCCATAATTAATGACTTAAAGTCTCCCACTACCCGCATTTATTAATTAATTATTTTTTAATTATTTAATTTTCACGGGTCTTACACCTATCCCTCATCCAATGACCACTAGAGCTCAAAATGGAATCTACAAACCAAATTCAAAATATTTTTCTAATTTTTCTGCCATGACTACCACTACTATATCTCCCTTACCCAAAGATCCCGCTAGTGCTATTTGTGACCCGAATTGGAATAAAGCCCATCTTGTAGGAGATGGGAAAACGCAGCAGCCGAGTGTTGATTGTGATGAGACTTTTAGTCCGGTTGTCAAACCGGTTACTATTTGCACTGTCATTAGCATTGTTATTTCCCAGTCTTGGACCATTCACCAGTTAGATGTCAAGAATGCTTTCTTACATGATTATCTTAACGAGAAAGTTTATATGCATCAGCCCATGGGTTTTTGCGACAAAAGTCGCCCTAATCATGTGTGTTTACTGAAGAAATCTCTCTATGGACTTAAACAGGCCCCGCGAGCCTGGTATCAGCGATTTGCATATTTTGTTGCCACCATTGGTTTTTCTCACAATAAATCTAATCACTCATTATTTATTTACAATCAAGGCTTGGATATGGCCTATATTTTGTTATATGTTGATGATATTATCCTTATAACTTCCTCCGATCGCTTGAGATTGCATTTTATGGCTCTATTGGGTGCCAAGTTTGTTATGAAGGATCTAGGTCCTCTAAGCTTCTTTTTGGGGATTGTTGTGTCTCGTGATGCTAATGGTATGTTTTAATCTCAGACACAGTACGCCACAAAGATCCTTGAGAGAACTGGTATGACTAATTGTAGCTCGTGTCCCACTCCTGTTGACACCAAACCTAAACTTAGTGCATCGAAGGATTCACCTTATGAGGATCCTACGAAGTACCGCCATCTGGCTGATGCCTTACAATATCTTACTTTTACTAGACCTGACATCTCTTATGCAATTCAACAAATTTGTCTTCACATGCATGATCCAAGGAACGAGCATATGACTGCTCTTAAGCGTATTTTGCGCTATTTGCAGGGTACTTTGTCTTATGGTCTACGCTTGTATAAATCATCTTTCAACAAGCTCATTTCTTATACTGATGCTGACCGGGGAGGATGCCTAGATACTCGACATTCTACTTCCGGCTATTGTGTTTTTCTAGGTGACAACTTGATCTCTTGGTCATCCAAAAGACAACCAATTGTGTCACGATCCAGTACTGAGGCTGAATATCGAGGAGTAGCTAATGTTGTTTCTGATTCTAGTTGGATCCGAAATTTATTACTTGACCTACATTGTCCTATTCATACAGCCACTCTGGTTTATTGTGACAATGTGAGTGCCATTTATTTATCAGGAAATCCGGTACAACGTCAGCGTACCAAGCATATTGAGATGGACATTCATTTTGTCCGGGAAAAGGTCGCTAAAGGCGACATACGCGTTCTACATGTTCCTTCCCGTCATCAGATTGCCGGTATTTTTATGAAGGGCCTACCTCGTATTTTATTTAAAGACTTTCGAGTCAGTCTCGGCGTTCGTGAACCTCCTGTTTCGACTGCGGGAGTGTGTTAGAATATATGATGCATATATTCTATATTTATGTATATCTTCTCTTTTGTAACGTAGCCATTTATAATGCATATATGGTGCATATTTCTGTGCAGATTTTCTGCTAAGTGCAGATTCTGTATTTATTAGTTTCCTTCTTTATACTCTTGAATATTGTATATATTCTCAAGTTTCTAATAAGACAGCAGGGATTCAAATTCTTTTAACATTATTAAAATATTTATATAATCATTTATATAAAAATATTATTAAATAAAATATATATATATATATATATATATATATATATATTTTGTTATTATATATATATATATTAATTATTAAACGTATATATAATTTTGTAGTATAACATTATTATATTGTTATTAATTAATTAGTTTTGATTTCCTATATATTTATAATGGTTATATTTATATTTTAACAATTTCTTATATTAGATACGTTATTATTTGTAATAATAAGTTTTTTAATAATTTTAAAATATTTATAATATAATACATTGAGTAATGAAATTATTGCATTGATTTTTTTTTTAGGATTTTACACGTATACTTCTATGGGGTTTCCAAGTAATTTGAAGTGGCTGATCGTCTATTTAGTATTAGAATCTTTTCTCTCGTGAACCACATTCATCCATTTAAAAGTTAATTTGAATTTCTTCACAACACGAGTTTTTTTAGATGTCAAAGAATTAAGACCTGTTTCAAAATTATACTATTATGCAAATCAAGTTGTTGTAAGCTCTATTTATAATGGGAGTGAAATCCTCCAAAGAAGGCAACCAGTTAAGGAACCAAACTCCACTAGCTTACCACCATTACATGTATCTAGATTATTAACATAAGAAGATCTATTCGCAACACAGATATTTTCAAGATGAACCACAACAATAGGCTATGACTGAGCAATAAGCGGCACCACAATAGATCATGATTACTTCGTTATCACTTTGCTATACATTTATGCATAATTTTCACATTTAATGAAATAATATGAATATAGCAACAAAATAATCTAATACAGGAACAAATGATTAATATTTTTTAATTAATTAATTATTTTCTTTAAATAAACAATAATATTAAACATTTAACGTAAAAGAGTTGACTTTAAAAAAAATGAAAGTGATAATTAAGTAGGACTATTAATGTGTGGTGTTTAAAAAGGTAGTGGCTAATATTTTTCATTAATTAATTAATAATTTTCTTTAAATAAACAATAATATTAAACATTTAATGCAAAAGAGTTTACTTCCAAAAAAATGAAAGTGAGAATTAAGTAGGATTATTAATGTGTGGTGTTTAAATAGGGTGGAAGAATGGTGATAATCCAGTAAAGATTGTTTAGTTTTGAGAGGTAGAGAAGAAAAGGAGAGAAGATAGTAGGAGAGTGGGTTTGAAGATGATGAATGTAAAGATTAACATAGTTTTGTTGGGAATGATGTGCATTGGTTTGGTTGTGTGTTCAGGTACTGAGAAAATCGATGGAGAGGGGTTTGTCTTTTGTCCCCCAGACTTTGAAGGGACTTGTACAAGTAACGAAGAGTGTAACAACAATTGCATTAATATTGCTCACTATCATACTGGCTTCTGCATTCAAAAGAATTGTTGTTGTAGAGGATAAAACATCTCTCTTTGTTCTTCTTCATTAATAACATAAGCATCTCTTATTATCTCACTGTGTCTCTTCTTTTCTCTCTCCCTCTCTTTATTTTATTTTATCAAAAACGGGTTAAATATGTTTTTGATCTCACAAGTTTTACTGAATTTTGGATTTGTCCCTCTTCGAAACTTTATACCAATTTAGTCATTTATCTTTAGAGATATTTAACATTTTAAACGCATTTTATAATAATATTTGAGTTAATATTGAACGAAGATGTGTCAAACGGTATAAATAATTCAAATACTATCATGAAATGCGCTTAAAACGTCAAATAAACTTAACAAACTTTGGTTAAAAGAATTAAATTCAAACATTTTTAAATATGAAGTACTAAATTAGTTCAAAATTTTGAAGAAAGACTAATTCCAAATTTCACTAATACCTTGTTTTTGATATATACATTGGTTATATATATATATATATATATATATATATATATATATATATATATATATATATATATATATATATATATATATATATATATATATATATATACCAAGTAAACTGCGATGAGAAATTAAATGCTCTACATTTCATGTAATTCTAATTAATAACAAAGACTTTTGCGACTACCGTTTGAAACTTAATTAGTATATAATGCATGCATACATTTGACTCTTTTTTATTTATGTTGGTGTGTTTTTCTTTTACATGAACTAGTCTTTGACCCGTGCACATGCACTGGTCTTTTTTTTTGTTTTTTTGTTTTTAAATAATATAATTGATATTATATTTATTATTTATAGAAAATGTGTAATTAATTTTTAAATAAAAATTTTTAAGAAAAAAGAAATAAAAAATACACATTTTTTAATAGTAACTATACGTACCTTTTTTTTATTTAAATATAATATAAACTAATCTCATAAAAATATGATATTATAGTTTTATAAATTTAATAAAAATATTTATAGTTTATGGTCATTGCAATAGAAATAATTAAATAAAATAAAAATAAAATATTATCAATTTTGATTAAATAAATATTTAAAAGTAATACTATACTAATATTTTTACTATTACTAATATTATCAATAAATTTAATAATAACAACAATCATATATAATCATAATATTAATATATTATATATTAATATTGTTAATAATACTAATAATAATAACAATAATAATATAGTAATAATTTTACTATTACTACTAATATTAATAATTTTTACAATAACAAAATATAATAGTAATAATACTAATAGTAATACTAATAATTTCACTCCTAATTTAAGTATTAATTTTCGTATATTATAGTTAATAATTTTTCTAATTACTTCTTTACTAATAATAATAATAATAATAATAATAATAATAATAATAATAATAATAATAATAATAATAATAATAGTAACTATTTTTTTGAATTAATTACTTCGATGTAATGATAAATCAACAACAAAAGGAATAAAAAATTGCAAGTAATTGGAACATGATCATGTAGTAAATATCAATAAAATGGGTGTCTAACTATAATAATAATATCCCGTATTGATAAAAAAAAGTAATAATAATAATACACAACTACATATATAAAGATACATGGTCTCCTATTTTTTTTTACAATTATATTCTTTTAATTATTATTTTTTAAATTTAAATTATTATTGATAATAAAACAAATTAGTCTTTAGTTATATTATTTTACTAATTTTAGTAACTACATTTTTTAATTCAGCTAATTACTTGGATGTAAAGATAAATCAACAACAAAACAAATAAAAATGCAAGTAATTAATATATAATCCGTAATAGATAAAAGTAAATTGTGTATCTAAATACTACAATTCAAATAATAACACTAAGATTGATATTAATATGATAATAATAACACTAATATTATTTAAAATAAAAATACAAATAATAATAATTATTATTATTATTATATTAATATTAATACTAATGCTAATTATTATTTTTTAAATTTAAATAATTATTTATAATAAGAAAACTACATTTTAGTTTTATTATTTTACTAATTTTAGTAACTACTTTTTTGGATTCAACTAATTACTCAAATGTATAACAAACCAACAATAAAACAAATAACAATGTAAGTAATTAAAATATAATCTCGTAGTATATAAAATAAGATGTGTATCTAAATACTACAATCCAAATAATAAAAATATAATCTTGTGTCAAAACGGAAATAATACTAATAATACTAATATTATTTATGATAAGTATAGTACTAATAACCGTAAATAATAATAATAGTACTAATACTAATAACTTCACTACTAATTTAAGTATTAATTTTCGTATATTATAGTTAATAATTTTTCTAATTATTTCTTTACTCATAATAATAATAATAATAATAATAATAATATATAATAATAGTAATAACTATTTTTTTTAATTAATTAATCCGATGTAATGATAAATCAACATCAAAAGGAAAAAAAAAGTGCAAGTAGTTGGAACATGATTATGTAGTAAATATAAATAAAATGGGTGTCTAACTAAAATAATAATATGCTGTATTAATAAAAATAATAATAATACACAACTACATGTATAAAGATACATGGTCTCCTATTTTGTTTTTACAATTATATTCTCTTAATTATTATTTTTTATATTTAGATGATTATTGATAATAAAAAAATTAGTCTTTAGTTCTATTATTTTACTAATTTTAGTAACTACTTTTTCTAATTCAACTAATTACTCGGATATAAAGATAAATCAATAACAAAATAAATAAAAATGCAAGTAATTAATATATAATCCTAGTAGATAAAAGTAAAATGTGTATCTAAATACTACAATTCAAATAATAACACTAATATTGATATTAATATAATAATAATAACACTAATATTATTTAAAATAAAAATACAAATAATAATAATAATAATTATTATATTAATATTAATACTAATACTAATTATTATTTTTTAAATTTAAATGATTATTTATAATAAAAAAAACTACATTTTAGTTTTATTATTTTACTAATTTTAGTAACCACTTTTTTGGATTCAACTAATTACTCAGATGTAAAGACAAACCAACAACTCAAATAAAAATGCAAGTATATAAAAGTTAAATGTGTATCTAAATACTACAATCCAAATAATAAAATTGTAAGTAATTAAAGTATAATATTATGTCAAAATTAAAATAATAGTAATAATACTGATATTATTTATGATAAGTATAGACTAATAACCATAAATAATAATAATAATTTTATTAATAATAATATCATTAAAACTAATAATAATAATATTATTAGTAATAATAAATTTTCTATTTTTTTTTCATAATATATAAAAAGATTAATAAATTAATATTGATATTATAAGTAATAATATACTAATATTTTTACTAATACTAATACTATCAAAAAATTTAATAATAACAACAATCATATATAATCATAATATTAATATATTATATGTTAATATTGTTAGTAATAATAATAATAATAACAATAATAATAACAACAATAATTTTACTATTACTAATAATGTTAATAATTTTTATAATAACAAAATATAATAGTAATAATACTAATAGTAATATTAATAATTCTACTAATTTAAATATTAATTTTCGTATATTATAGTTAATAATTTTTCTAATTACTTTTTTATTAATAATAATAATAATGTTAATAATAATATTTATAATAATAATATTATTACTAATTACAAATAATAATACTTATAAAAATATTACAAATAATAATATTACTTATAGTTGAAATCATAAATAAATGAAAAAATAAAATAAATTGGTTTTTTAGGATTTGAACCCGGATCCATTTATTACACAGTTTTAAAATGACGAAAAAACTAAATTTTATGACACTAGTCAATAAAAGAAAATGGGTAATGTAGTAATTTTGGTGGTATTTTTTTTTAATATATAATAGATTTCAAATATATGTCTGTCAAGTCTAACAAATATATTTTATTTATTTATGCAATACCACAATATAGAGACCTGTTCTTCTATAAATAAAAATAAAATAAAAATCGGTCATTTACACGTTTTATTTAAGCAGCTGATATTTTTACTTCAGTAATACTTTAGTTTGTCTCTAAAGACAACTTTTGTTGAATAGCATATTTTTATTTACCCATAAAATAATAATATAACTTCAAAAGTGAGGGGGAAAACATAAGATAGAAATTACTAAAATTGATTTGATTTGATGATGAATAATATTTGATTTAGGTTGCGTTGGGTACTTTATTTGGGATGTTAACCCCGTCTCTATTATAAATTTAACATATATTGGTTGAATTTATTTGAAAGAAATCATTTTCTCTTGGTTTCTTAAAAAGTCGTAAATAAAAATATTATATTTTAAGAATCAAACTATTGCCGAAACATGTACTCAATTAATTGTATGTAACAACTAACAATACATACAAGGTTCAGGATTTCTAAGTGTGTCTTTAAATTCTATTAATTATTAGTATAAGAGAATTATATTTATCAATCTATAACAAAATATGACAACAAAATATGACAAAGATAATTTTTAAATAGATGTATTATTAAAAAAAGGGTTAAATATGTTTTTGGTCCCTCAAGTTTCAGCGAAATTTGGAATTAGTCCCTCATCAAAACTTTTGACCAATTTAGTCTTTCATCTTTCAAAATGCGTGAATTTAGTCCTTTTAACCAAATTTTGTTAAGTTTATCTGACGTTTCAAGCACATTTCATGATAGTATTTAAGTTAACATTGAAGCAAAAATGTGTCAAACAATATAAATAATTTAAATACTATCATGAAATGCGCTTGAAATGTTAGATAAACTTAACAAAATTTGGTTAAAAGGACTAAATTCACGCGCATTTTGGAAGATGAAGGACTAAATTGGTCAAAAGTTTTGATGAGGGACTAAATCCAAATTTCGCTCAAACTTGAGGGACCAAAAACATATTTAACCCTTAAAAAAACAACAAAAATACTTTTAGGGCCTGTTGGTTTGCATGTATTATCCTGTAGAGAATGATTTGTGAATATGGTTTTTAAAAAAATTTATGTTCTCATGATACGATTTAAAAAGAAAAGCACGGATGAATTTGCGAGATTGTTCTGAAAATTCATCGCTTTATTTTGCAAGGATTTAAGAAGATAACACATTATTTTACATTTATACCCTCTTTAAATTTTATATAAATATATATTTATTTTAATTATTAATTATAATATACTATTATTTTTTTGTTAATTATTATATATATATATATATATATATTATTTATTATTATAATTTATTATATATATATATATATATATAATTAATAATATTATAATTATTAATAATTAAAATATTATTTAAAATATAATAATTATATATTTATATATATAGTTAATAATATATATAAATATATATTTAATTTTTTTATTTTAAGATTTTGTATTATTTAAATATTTTATTTAATTTGTATTAATTAATTATAATTATTTTTATAATATTAAATTATAAAATTATTTTTTATTAAGGGTATTTTGGTAATTTCTTAATTTTATCTATTTTTACAATTAATTTTATTTATCACATCAATCAAATCTCTCATTAACTTTTATAAAATTTATCTTCAAATCTACTCACTTTACTTTCTAAATCCACTCAAAAAAAATACAAAAATTCATTTATCAAAATTTACACAAATCCATATTCATACTCTGTCCCATATCCATTCCTTCAAGTAAACACGTCCATATCCATCCCTTCAAGTGAACACATCCTTAATGTTACCCTTAATGTTATGTTGTATAATAAAATAAACATATTCTATCAATCCAATAATAGTGATATGACCACACAATTTTTTTAATTGTTCTCTTAATAATTTTTAAAATAACGCTTAATTTAACTCCTGTCGACTACCGAAGATAAATATAAAATTTTGGAATAAAGAAAAACTGTAGATATATGAATAAAAAACACGTGCAGTGTAGTGTAGCAGCAGGAGGTGGGTGGTGTGTTTAATATTTTTGAAGTCTTTTCTCTACTCTGCCACTGCCAGACTTATTCCTTCATTCCTCTCACACTCTCTTCTCCTCCTCCACCACCCGCGTTTTGGGAAACCAGAAGAGAGCACCCTCGTTTCTCCTCCACCCACGTCGCTGGCAGGGGCAGCAGCGAGAGAACGCAGCGCCACCATCGGACTGCGATTGACGGACGATTCCAACCGCCACGACCACCACGAACACAGGTTTGTTTGTAATTTGCGTTCTGGTTCCCTTTTCTTTCGATTTGTAACCTAAATTTATGATTTTCGTAACCCTAAAATTGGTTTACTGTAATTGGAAGTTATGGTGTATGTGTGGTTGTTGTTGCTGCGATTTGCCCTTGTTTGGATTGGACCCATTCTGTGAATCATAATTGTTGTGCTGTTGTTGGTTAAATTTTCCCCCAATTTCAATTTCGTAGTTGCTGCCGTTTTGGTGTGGTGGTGATGTTCATTTCTTTTTTTCTTGTTTTTCTAGTGTTACTATTTTTTATCTGACTGTGTGATAGGCTGATAGCTGTGGTTGTTTTCTTTGTTTGTCTGTTTATCTGTAATCATGTTGGAGATATGTGGAGAACATGTATTTCATCGTTGCACTGTGATCAAATAAATACTGCCACTGTTTCATATTATTCTATCATCCTTGAGACAAAATTATGTTCTTCATTAATGATTGAATTATATGATAGAAAGTACCAAGTTGCAAAGTTGTATGTGCCGTGTTTGCAAAGCTGGGTTTGAGTTGTTTGGCATTAACTTAAACTGAAATTTGCTTATGTATATTTGATGTAGAACAGTTCAAGCCGATTTTTGCCCATGGTTAACTGAGGTAAAGCCTAGATCTATCATTCTACTTTATTGTTTTCACGATTATCTTCCTTTGATTGCATCTTTTGTGTCTGCTACTTTGTTCTGTCTCCGATGCAAACTGTGTGCCGAATGATGGTGAGTTTATGCATAGATCTGTATTGTGATATTTCAAATGTCCTGGTGTACTTTGGATGCTGAAAAATGTTGTAGCAAGGTTGATGATTGAATTCCTGTGTTTAGAATATTTTGTTGCAGTTTAGTATGCAAAAAAGGAAGGATTGATTCTTGTGGTGCTTAAGTTTATTTGATTTGGGAAAACTAATCGTATTTCTAGATTCTTTCTCGGTGAAGGTGCAGCTTGAATTTCCTGGTGTTATTACCTTTTCTATAGTCATACATGGTAGTAGTAGTTACACAAAGTAAAATAGGTGTCAGGAATTGAATAGTGGATAGGGGATATTATATGATTACTATTTAAAACGTCATAAATATTGCTTGAGGATGGTTTAATTTATGTGTGGCATGTGTTTCTTAATAACTGTGATCATAATAATTTCAGAGCTAAGTGTACTTCAAGTTCTTCCATTATGTAGTAATAAAGAATCAGAAGAATCATGTATAAAGATAAAAAGAAAAGATTCACAAATATATCAGCTTTAGAATTTTGGAATGAAAATAGTTGGAGGTCGAACCAATCTCAGTGCTGAAGAAATATTCAAATTTGAGGTTTCCATTTCACAGATTTATTTTTAGTACCATTTCTCACTTTACATGTTGCCTCAGCTTCAAAGTATTGCAGCTGCTCTATCTGATATGTAGGCTACTCAGAATATTGTTTGTTGAAAAATAGTGATGAGCAGAAGAAGAATGACATGACTATTAATTTAAATTTCCTCCTTTCTCTCATATGACTAATTATATCATTGCTTCAAATATTTCTTAATTGTTTATTAAGTGTTCCATTAATATCACTACTTGTCCTCTCCATTTCTATAATCATCTTAAAAATTTCTATTGTATATTGTTGTGTGTGGTATATAAAAAATTATCATGTTTAAGTTAAATGAAAATTTAATTATTAATACTATTTTTATCATCTAAAAAAATAATTTTAAATGAAATATAAAATTTAATTATTTATAAAATTTGTGAAAATTAATTAATAAATAAATTTTTAAAAAATATTGTAAATTATTTTTGACAATTTTAAACTTGTAATAAATGTTAAATGTTAAATGATAATAAAATATAATATACTTTTGTAACAGTTTTTAATGGTTAGAATATGATAAAAGATTATAAGAATAGAGTAAAATTTTCTATCATGAATTATTTTCGACATAATTTTGACAATTATTTTCACGATTAAAAATTTTATTTTATGGTTTTTAATCTTTAAAATTAATAATTTTAACCATTATATTTATTATTATTTTTTTAATGGGACTCTTAAATCTAGTTTCTACGCCAATCCCTTTCCCACCATTCAATTCTCTTCCCACCTACATCACATTATTTTCACTCATTCAACGAATAAATTTGAGCAAAATAAATAAATAAACTATATTAAATCCTTTTGACTCTTTAATACTCTTTCAAAATGTTTTGGTCATAAAATAAAAAGTAATAAAATATTAATTATAATTAAAACATTTTTAAAATATTATTCTATGAAGTTAACATTTATTTTTGTGTAAGTATATTTTTAGTTGCTTATAAATAAAATGTAAAAAAAAGGTATAGGAGATTCCTTTTTAACACGCAAGAAACATCTCAGAGACGTGTGAAATGTGTTACTCTAAAAATAAAGAGAGCAAGTGTCATTCTAACATAGGATATAGGATATGATCCTAGGAATCCATGTTCTGTTATAATATAATATTATATGGAATATATGTATTTAATATTGGATGGTTATGGTACTTATACGAGTTTCTCAATTCCAAGTTGGAACCAATGTTTATTCTCACAGCATTTCTCAACTGCTTTATGTTCCTTGCAACTTCATCTTCTTCTCGTAACTTTGATGATGCAGAGAATGTTGACATGGAAATAGGTACAAGTTCACCAAAATACACTCAAAATTCAACTGCTGTTACCTATTTTGTAGTTAATTCATTCCTGTCACATGTTTAAGAATTGTAGAAAGTCTTTCTGTCCTTTCTCTTTTGTATCACTCAGCACTTCTTTTTTATTTGTACTGTAAATTTATAGAATGATGAATTTTTTTTGTTGAATTGTTCATTCTCTTAGTCTTTTTTTCAACTTATATATAACTCTTTCATCGTTTTATGATTCCAAGAAAAACACAGACTCCTCATTTCAATGATTCACCATCTTCGGAACACTTTCCTTTCGTCCTCTCTGCAGGTCTCGTTTGTGGCTGTCGCAACGCATCACCAAAACCGACGTCAGCGCCGATAGTCGCCAACACCTCCAGCTATCACCGTCAGTGTCGCTGTTAGAGATCGTGTGTGAGGCTTCTCTTCTTCCTCAATTTCAAACTTGCGTTTCAAATCGTATAAATGGGTCTAGCTTTAACCGTCAGAGTCTTCGGTGTTCTGGTTCTATTTCACGCCGCTTATTCAACTATCCACTGTATTCTACAACTGATTCTCACGATTGTTTTACTTTTTATTATGTGTTTGAGCGTTAGGGCTCGTGGATCTGAAATTGGATCTGATTTTTGTTCCCGACAGAGGTCTGTTGAAGATTACAGAGGAGGAGTTTTCAGGGCCTCCATATAACGTAATTTGATTAACGCTACAACTAGGGTTTAATTTCATGTAATGTATCTAATTTTTATTTTTGTTTGGAATAATGCAGGTGGTGATTGAGCTGTTTGTTGGACTGCTGCTTTGTTTCTGGGTTGCGCTCACTGTGCCCGGGAAGTTTAAATCCATTCACCCTCACTCCGAGGAGAACAGGTAACTAAAATTAATGCTAGGATGGATGTAGCTGTAACCAGATGAATGTGAACTGATGAAACTGATTGTAAAATAACATTTCTTATTTCTATGTTTTTGTTTGGATTAGATGTAGTGAATGGTCTTCTAGGAGAATTAAATTTTTAATTATTAGTTTTGGAAGATTGACTTCCTCCACCAATCGCCTCGTCAATTTGTCTATCAGAAACACCACAATCGTATCCGCCATTTCTCTGCACTCTGCAATTTGGATTGGAAATGGACCAAAGTACCAATCGTGGTGCACTGCACTGCACTGGTAGCTTCCTTGTTCTATATCTAAACACAGAGGTCATACAATCTAGAATAATATAATATGTTATACTTAATGTAATACTTTAATGAGTCGTGCTATGGATGAGAATTTTTTGAACGATGTGTATATCACATAATAATAATAATCACGAGACATCCATTACGTAGGAAGTACTGAAGGCATTATTTTAAGATTTTTTTTAAATAAAATTTTAATATCATAGTTTTTGTTACTGGGAAATTTAAATATTAGTTTTTAACTAATTTTTTTATTTTATTTTTGTCTCATTTTATTTACTATTTTTCATTTATTTCCATATTTATTCCACGAATATAACCATATATATGTCTAACCTATAGTTGTGAGATCAAGGTTTAACCATAGTTAGATTATCAACCTTAAACCGTCACCTTCACCAATTAAATGAAAAACTCTGTTTTAAAAATATTGGCTTACAGTTCTTCCCTATCCTTTTGATACTTCTTATGAAGATATTCTTTGGGTGAGAGCTGTCCTATACTTGCTTATTAGCATTACCAAGAATTTTAAGGTCTGTGTTGATTGTCATTCTTAGATGAAAGTTGTTTAAGAAGTGTAATGAGAGGGTTCTATGTTTGGTTTTTCGGTTCGAGTATTTTGAAAGAGTCTTTTCTAATACATACTAAGAAAACAAGTTGTTTACACCCGCTTTGATTGGTAGCTGTAATTCTGATATCCGGTTAAAGTTGAAGCTTCTGCAATCGTTGCTTGAGATAAAACTTTTCATTCCTTTTACATCAGTCTGCAAAATTTATTTCGTATTTTACTGTTAAACCGAAATTCTTGAGAATGTTCTATTTACACTTTGTAATGTAGTAACTTCTAAAAGAACAATGCTACCAAAAGCTCGAATTGGATAGTATTAAATAGTTATTCGTCTTGGTTTTGTTTACCAATAATCTTTACAAGAACAAGTGCCATTTTGAAAATGGTGGAACCGGTTTGTATCTCGTAATACAATTAGTCTCTTTGTCACTTTTGAAACAGCCTTCATCCAAGAATGACAATCAACACATACCCTAAGATTCTTGGTAATCCTAATTGGCATTCCTGCGCCAGTGTTAATGAGGGCAGCTACCGCAGCAAGACGCTCACTGTGCTCACAAACCCATGTTGCTTTCATATCTTCATTTACATCATGGAGAACAACACTCGTGTTAGGTATATATCCCAAGTCTTTAATAGCATTTGACAACTCGTTCCAAATTTTAATATACTCAGCAGAACGACGAAAATTAGTGCTCCCTCCAGCCACAAATGTATGAATCTTGTGTTTTATTTGTATCCAACTGCACCCGACATCTTTCTTGATTCTGGTCATTGCCATCATTTCCCTAACTCTCTTCACATCTTCCCACATTCCTGCATTTGCATATATATTTGAAAGCATCACATAATTTCCAGGATTGTTAGGTTCAATCTGAAATAGTCGCTTTGCAACTATTTCAGCTAGAGGAACATTTCCATGAAGTCGGCACGAGTTAAGCAATGACCCCCAAATGCTGCCACTTGGTCTCATTGGAATGTTCTCTGCCACATTTAATGCCTCCTCAAGTTTCCCTGACCTACCCAATATGTCCACCAGACAAGCATAATGCTCTAAAGATGGTTGCTCCCCATAATCCTCCATCGCATTAAACAGTCTTTGTCCCTGACTGGTGAGCCCTGAATGGCTACAACCCGAAAGCAAGGCAACGAAAGTAATCCCATCTGGTTTGATGGAAGACCTTATCATTTCATCAAATAAAGCCCAGGCTTCATTTATTTGACCATTGATTGAGTATCCAGCCAGCATTGTATTCCATGATGTCAAATCCCTGTTGTGCATTCTGTCAAATCCATGAGTATCCTTCCCACTATGAAGTGCAGTAAGCTGAGCACACACGGGCAAAGCAGTTGTAAGGGTAACCCAACTGAACCCCATTCCTTCTCCCTGCATAACTCTAAAAGCACCAAGCGTCTCTGATGGTCTATCTTGTCCAGCTAAACCAGCAATTAAAGTGTTCCAAGACACCACGTTTCGTTGAGGCATTACCTCAAACACCTTTAAGACCTCATCTAAGCAACTAGTATCCACATAAAACCCCAAAAGCGCGTTGTTCACCACTTGATCTGCTTCTCCAATAAACATTACAACCTGGTTATGAACCGAAAACTCCAACACTAACTCCATACATAATCAACTTAAAATCAAAATCATACACAGATTCCACCAGCAGCTCGATTGCTAATTCGTAGCCAAACAACAATTTCAATATCACAATACAATCTCCATGGTTCATGAATATTTTCAATCCAACTCCAACCACTTCAATTTAACCCAGATTAATAAAACAGATAAAAAAGAGCAAGGGTTAGACACCTCAGTAGCGCTTGATAATTATCCATATTGATACTGATGGTGAATGAGTCATTGGTGTCTTTGTGTGAATCCTTTTTCTTCTTCTCCTTTCTACTTCTCCTTCTCACGCTTTCTCTTCCGCCTTTCTCCTTTTTCCCTCTTTTTACTTTTTCCACTGGTGTGCCTGTTTGTGGTGAGTGAGTGGGCCTAGGCTGTGTGGACCGAGTGTGAGTGTGTAGGGTGAATTAGTGTGAGTGGGTGGGTGAAAGTGTCTGTAAGTGTGGGTTAATTGTGTGTGCAGTAATACGTAAACGTATTCGAGGAACATCTATAATGTATTTTCAAAAATAAAAAATATATATAGTAAATAGAAAATTAATAGGACCCAACAGAAAAGGCACTACACTTCACCGAATAGGACCCAACAGTGAGAACGATTACGCACCCTCTGCCTCAGCCGTTCATCCCCAACGAGATTCACTCAACACCAGTGTCTACATCCGAAGCTCTATAGCTGCAGCCGAAGGTATCTATGCCTCTATCCCTTCTCTTTCGTTCACGAAAAAACTAAGCTATAAACAGCCATTGGCCACTGGTTGCTCCTCTTTGTCTCTGTTTTATTTATTTCTGGCTATGGTCTGAATATTAATTGGATTATTTTTGGGTCAACAGTTGTTAAAGCCAAATTGATGAGGCTATTGAGTAGCTATGAGTTGGCATTCGAGTTGCTATCATTGGCAATATGTGGAATCTATGTGTGCACTTTACGTTTTTGGGTTTAATTCGATTTTGTTGGTGTTTTTTTGATTCGTGACTGGGTTGATATTTTCTCATTGTTTCGGGTGGGAATCATTGGGTTATAATGTATCTAAATTTGTATTTGGATTGAGGGGCTAGAGTCTGCACTGTGTGGGTTACATGAGTGAGGGAGGAAATGGCCATGAAAAAAGAGAATGAATCGCATTGGTATAGATTTAATTCCATAATTGATTTGTTTGGAACAAGAAATGTCATCATCTGGCTAGGACAACCTGATATATAACATTGCACAGAATAGAATAGCAAAGACAACTATATCAATAAAAAAAAATGTTGGGTTTATTTTATTTGAGTTGCTGGTTGCTATTCCACCCTTCAGAGCAGAGCATCTTCAGGTTTATATCTTCTTCTTTGTATGATGAATTTTTTAGATGGTTTTTTTTAAGTTTCTTTTTCATGTCAGTTTTGCCTCTATATGATTGAGTTCTCTCTTATTGATCGGTGTAAAAAAAATTCTTGTAGTGGCCCAATAAAAAAACACGTTTTAAAAGTTTTAAAACTTGAAACACCGTCTTAGTGGCGTTGCTGGCAGAGGAGAGAGAGAGAGAGAGAGAGAGAGAGAGAATAATGGAAGAAACAAAGAGAAAGGGAGAAGACTATGCAACATGAAACCATTAATTATTATGTAATAGATAATACATAGATGAATAGTTGAAGAAAGGGGTGTTCTTGATTTTCCCCTTTTTGTGTTTTTGATTGGTGAGGTGAGGAGACTATGCAAATTAGGACCGAGTCGATACAAATCAAGACGACGGAGTTGGAGTCAGAATCAGACTCTGAAGCTGCTGCTATATGGAATGAAATTGAGGCTTTAGAGAGGTAATGGAATAAGTGAATCAATTGTAGAACTACCCAAAACCAGAATCTGTGTGATGATGTGTTTTTTTCCGATGCAGCTTCCTTGTTTGTTCTATGTACCAAGAAGCCGCATCAGCTGCATCCTCTATTTTGGAACGCTTGCGTCATGCCTCCCTTGCAACTCCAGATATGCTAGAATCCACTGCCATGGTGCTGCTCCAGGCACTTATCCACCTCCCCAGGTTTTTCTTACATTCTCATCTCTATCTTCTCCACAGTTCATTCTAAAATTGAATCATCGGTGCTTTGCTGCAGGAATCAACACATTCTCGATCAACTTAGACTGCATTTCATTTCAGTCAAAGCTATTCCTCCCCGTGTTCTTCTTACTGGGTAGGTATGCTTGTTTTCTTTAACATCTTCTGGTTAATAACAATTTCACGTGCCTTACCAGTTGGTTTCAGCTCAACTCATGTTCAGCGTCAATCAATTTGATACTCACCTTGTCCATTTAGGCATTGCAAAGTTTAATACTCCCTATCACTGTGGATTGAACAGGTTTCCAAACACACCCTATGTCATGTATGATTGCCATTTTTTATTTTTATTCTTGATGTGAACATTTCATCCCTAACACCTGAATATCCAAGATAGCTTCTTCGTTCCGGATCATGATTCTGCAGCACCCTTGTCCTTTCTATATAGTGTTTGACAATAGGGTTGTACTGTTTTTATTTTTTCCATATAGATATGTCTACAAACAAGGTATTAGTGAAAGACCATGTGTAAGGAGAGTGATACTACCTCTTTTTATTATTTTTGGTTCAGAGCTTGTTTTCAAATTGCACAAGATTCTGGGCTTGGTGTTCAAGAATTTGTGGAGGATTTCCTCAATGGATGGAGTCTTGAAGATGCAAGATATTGTGCAGTCATTAAAGAGACAAATGTAGAAGATGGAAGTATTAAAGAAAGACACATAATTCTTGAAATTAATGAATATGTGGAAGTTGTCGAGCTCTATTCTGTCACACTTCTTGCAACAGTTCGAAAAGATGTAGATCTTGCAATCTCCTGGGTTGAGAATTCTTCATTGCCTGAGGAAAATCGACAGGTATGAATGTTCTCCACAAATCAAGTTTTCATATTAGTGGTTTTGTAATCAGGCATTTGAATTAGAAATTAGAAATGAGAAACAAAGTTATGGTGTAATTTTTATTAATTGAAATAAAGCAGTTCACTGCATTCTCTTTTGTCTTTATTGGTGGAAGGAATTAGATGTATCCTTTTATCAGTACGTTAAATTTATTAGTCTGAGCTGACATTTGAAAAAATTACTTGGCGAGCTTTTTTTTTTATAAATATTGTTGTTTAGTTTGCTGTCTGCAGTGGTTATTTCATTGTTAAACTTTATCTCTAGCTGAATAACTACTCTAAATATTACAACCATTCTCTTAATGCAATAGCTTATATGTTAGTAGTCCTCTTTATTGATTTAAGCATCACACTCATACAAATCAGAGGTAAATACAAGTATGCCATCTAAAGCAGCCCTCTCATTTTCACACTGGAAAAGTCCATTTAAAAGAATTATTTCAAAAACTCCTCCCAAATCAATAGAGGGCTTATTTATAGCCTATACAATAACTGATTTAACTTAGTTTCCCACACTAAAATTATAACTTGACCTTTTTTCTCCTTCTATATTAAACCTGCAGAGTTTATAATACTCCCTAAATTTATTCCTGACATAATCACTCTATTTGGTCCTTTATTGTAAATTAAAAGTAATAAACTTTTCTCGTCTTTTTGTAAGTATTGGCTTGTTTGCTCTTAGGCAGTGTGCTTCCCTCAGATTTGCTAACTATTTCTATGACATTATATTTTTTAGGGACTTCTGAGAAGGTTACGTTCCATGCATTCTCCTGAAAGTACTATTCTGTCACAACCTTTTCCTCAGTCACCTACAAATAGAAATGAAGATTTTTCTTTGAAAGAACGAAATATGTCCGAAGGATTACCTCAATCCTTCAAAACCAAACATCTCAACAATGAAAAGGATAGGTCCAAGAATGCTCTTATAAAATTGTCTAAACAAATAGAAACATGTTTCTGTTGCTTCCGTGGTATCCATTTGAAGATTGGCTCTACTAAGTTTGTCATAACTAGTGGGAAGATCATGCTTGGTTGTTTACTAGTGTTCATCTACTATGTTTTCAGAAAGAAGCAAGCCACCATAAAAAGGTACTCAATTAAATTTTTAGCTTCGTGGTAGAATGTATCTCTAATATCTGTTTTCTGCATCCTCTCATCTTAGAGGATACAATCACCATTTCATATCAAAATCATCTTTAGTTTTATATTAATCATATTTGTTCTTACCTGTTTAGTTGCTATAATTCATCTTGGGCAAAATATCACCTCTTTAGGACCTTTATTATTCTGATTTGTATAGTTGTATTTCTTTGTTTCTTTGTTTAATTTATTACCTCAAGCAATTTAATAGATTCCTGATTCAAAAGAGAGCTACATCCTGTCTTCCCTTTATGGGGCCCTAGCTCCAAACATCAAATCAAATCTTCCCTTTATGGTCATTTGAGAGTAACCAAGAAATAGATAGAATATGTTGAAGGGTTTAGATTTTAGCTTTGCTGCGGAGATAGGAGAGAATCATGCTACCTTTGAAAAGTTCCTAAGAAAAACCAGATGATGGTCCCTAATAGAATTCCCATAACTTTTCTGCCCCTAAGAACTTTTTAGAATTTAGGACAAGAGAATAAGAATTAATAACAAATTTCCGTGATGATAAAAAGCTTAGAATCACATAGTAATAGATGACAACTTCCTTAATGGATGACAGATTCCTAAATATGTTTCTTCTCATTCCTCCCAGTGTTCCAAACCTGTCAACTACTCTCATATTATAATGTTAAAACTTGAAAAGGAGTGTTTTAGACCATACCTAGAACTGATGGACAGCAAGATTTTGAACAGGCAGCTTGAGTTATGTTTTTTGACTTGAAAAACTTGTGATTCCTAGTATTATTAGTTACAGAATTTGTAGGATATTTCGTAACCTTCTCTCAAGAACCATGTTGTTCCAAATGGATTGACCTATATTTAATATCAGCTTTTAATTAAAAGCCCCCCACCCTGTGGTGTGAGCTTTTCAGTCTCTTGTAATTTCTCTTTTAACCGTCTAAGGCTGAGATTTTCCAATATATTGTATCTACGTTCTTATGGAATCTGTTATAATGATGAGTAAAATCCATTTCTCTTTCTGCTGTGCCATGGTGAAGAATTTCCATTTTATTTATTCTGGGGTTGGGGCACCCTTGGTTAACATGCAAGTGTATTATACTGAATACTAAATTAATAATCTGCATTGTTTACTGTAACCAAACTCATTGAATGGATTTATAAAGGTTATAGCAAGTTCTGCAATATATATTTGCTCGCTCTTTGTGCTTCATAGGGATTACATGGTTCTGAATGACTGAGACTAATCGTGATTTAGGATTTTAAGAAGACAAGCTATCTCCGTAAAAAGGGCTTTGGTAGATTTGTGGCAGCTTGCGTTTTCGTACCAAGTAAATCCTCTGGCAGCTGTTCAACCGCCATCTGCTGCAACACGTCAAGGTCAGTGAGGCCATGATGGAATTCAGTTCCTATGTATGACATATAAAATATGAGTTTATATTTTTGTTAGAAAATTAAGGTAAATTATATTTAATTTGAATTAAAAAATAATTTATTATACATTTTTAGCTAATTATAAAGTGATGAATTTTAGATTTAATTGAATTGTAAAAAAAGATTTGACATAATGTCCAATATTTAATTTGAATATTTTAATTTAAATGGAAAGACACTTTATATCATCTCCTATCCCAAGTAGTACTTAGAGTGCAAGATAAGAAACAGGCAAAGTACAAGATTTTATTAGTGTAGCCTATGAATAAGGAAAAATCCAACAGAAACTTCATTATTTTGTGTTCTTCATTTCAAAATTCAGTGTCGTCATGACTTTTGGAAACAAAGAAGCTCGCCAACATAGCACACAAATAGGTTTCAGTTTTCACTTTTTTGGGAACTTTCATTTATTTTCAGACCACACTGTAACCCTACACACCAACTTCATCTTCATCTATTTCCATAATTTCTTCTCATTTTTTTTATTTTTTTTTACTCTTAACTACAAGGTTCTTATATTATTTCTCCTCAAACTGTATACTTTTACTATTTTTATTAAAAGCATTGCAAATAATAGTTCACACTTTAGTTTCTATATATTAATGTTGTTTGAAAGTATGAAGTTTATTAGATTATTTTATCCTTACTTCATACGAAAATGACAAGGAGTTCTGATTATTTTTGTCCGTGACATTAAGTTGTACAAAACTAGTACTACTTGTCATCTCTATCGCAATGAAGCCAAGTGCGGAATATACAGAACAGTGACAAAATTTTAACCATTTTTTTAATGTCTTCTCGTCAAATCTCTAAAATTAAACGATGATGAGTAGATATTGTTTTAATATTAAAGAACTTTTAAGCGCCATGGTTTAATTAAGAACCTTAAATTATATATTTATATATTTAATTATGTTCATTAATACAATAAATATTAATATATGATTTAGTATAATTGTAACTAAAAAAAATTATTTACAAAATAAATTATATATTATCATATATTGGATATCCCTATATTTTCTTATATCACATCCCAAACAATAAATAAAAAATTTCTCATTTGTAGTTATTCTTTGATACTTATCAAAAGACTTTTGTAATTGAACAAAACAATTAGATGATTAGTATCATGTTTCATAAAATGTAAAGAAGTTAAATCTATTATTTTTAAAATAAATCTTTCCTTTTATTTTTAATCGATATATGTATTTTTTTTTAAGTTTAAGATTAAAAAATAATTTATTACAATCAAATCAAAAATCCAAAAACGCAATTACTAAAAAAGAAACTATATTAATTGAGTAACAATTAAAAATTGGTTATGGAAAGTTTTTCTTTCTTTTATATCGATAAAAAATTGAAAATACACATGCTCATGAGATTAAAAAAATAATGTTAACTATTAAACTAATATTTCACTCTCAAGTGAGATAGAGACAAAAGAGAGTTTTTTTTTTCTTTAAGAATAAAAGAAAAGAGATGAAAGATACAAGTACAAATAATGAGTTTGTGTTTAACTTATTTACTTCTTTGTAAACAAAAAGAAAAATATGTGAGAGTGAATGATGAGTACAAGATGTGATAAACTTAAAATATAATAAAAAAGAAAATAACAAATATCTTAATAAATATTTTTATTCTTAATTTATTATTTATTAACAATTAAATGTTGTGTTATAAAAAATAAATATTATCTAGTTTAATTTCCACCAATTATAATGTATAAACTACATTATAATTTAAAAATTTTAAAAACTTACAACATTTTTAATTCTAGTATCATTGTCCAAAATATGCATCGTACGATTATTATTATTATTATTATTTTGTAAATTTATCTATCATATACCTGTGGACAAGGTCATCATTATCCATGTTTACCTTTCATGTTGTGATGCATGTATTATGACAGGTTCTGTATTTGATGTATCAAAATCCTCCTTCGTAAAAAGAATATCCGTATATTTTTATCGGAGTCCAGCTTTTATTTAATGTATGGGCCTGGTCCTGGGCCCTCTGTAAGCTTTGAGCTCCACTACTCTTAAACTTATAACCTTTTGTTTTTTTAATATAGTAAATAATAAATAAATGAGACTCAGGTTAATATTAATTGAGATACTATTTGTTATAATTTGTCTCAAACCGAAAATTTTCAATCTTGATTTATCTGAATTCTTTTCTGGCGATTATTTTTTATTTTGCTTCATTGGGTTTATAATTCACCGTTTACTCATTAGTGGCTTCTTCATCAGTTTAGAAATTGTGAAAAGTTATCATTTGGTATCCAACTTTTTTTTTCTTGCTTATATTATATTTAACTAAAAAAATAAATATAAATAAAATTTTAAAATAAAATAATATATTTATGGTTGTTAAATGAAAATATAAGAAAATGATACCATGTTGAAAAAATTATTTATCGATGTAAGAAAAATTTACCTCGTTTGGAGTTGTTATTATGTTGCCCCACGTACACAGATGTGTTTCCCTTTTTCGATCAAGACTCTTATTTTAATTAATTTTTCACAAAAATAATATGTTAATTACAACTTGTTAGTGGCGGCTAAACAGGAAAAAATGCAGAAGAAGAAGACTTGGCATATGATGAGTTGTATTTTCAGAGCAAAAGCATTTGGTTTTTCTGTAATTCTATTTGACAGCTTTCACAATCCATACTTAGAATGTTAACATCAACAAAGGACCACATCCTAACTTTCAGTTTCCTTAATAAATTATCATCTTAACTACAAAACGACAACTTATATTACAATTACGTATCATTAATCTTATGACACACCCTTTCTTTTAGTTTCAGATGATTAAATAGCTTAACAAGACAACACAACAGAAAACATCGGTTTCATCAGTTTTTGTTTTTCATAAACCTGCGTCAAAGGGCACGCCACTCCCAGGAATCCAGGAGCCACCGGCCAAGAATTCTCCGACGGTGAATATCACAGCCTCGGCGCTGGAGATGACACGAAAGCCTCCCCATTTCACCCTTCCTCCGGTGCCAGCACCTGCTCCTGTGTTCGCATGTTCACCGTAATATAGAATTCCCAGTGCAAAGTTTGCATTCCACTCAGACCAATCTGTAGAAATACTCCACTTTCTACTTCTAACTCATCTTATTTTTATTTTCTAGATAATAATATAGGAGAATGCTGTTAAGATTAGAAGCATTTTGGTTTCATAAATATTTATTTTTAATTATTTTAATTACAAAAAAAATTAAAATAATTTTATTTTAAAATAACTTTTATTTAAATATTAAAAAATATTTTAAAATCTTCAAATTGATTTTTAAAATTAAACAGGTATAAAATGTGTAAGTTGTCAACAAAATATTAATTATACCCATTAAATAGGATAAAATTTATTTTTAGGGTAAGTTTATTTTTTCTTTTCTTTTAATTATTTCTTTCTCTTTTCTTTTTAATCATATCACTTATTTATATCTACATTTTCTTTTTCTTTCTGTCCTCATATACCACCAAAGGGCAAGCAGGCTTCTGTAGCTAGTTATTATCCTTTTCAACATCCCCATCTTGCTAAGAAGAGTATTAACGTATGAATACTTATATATAGTTTATTAATTCTTGTTATTTTTCTCCCTTTTATTCTATTATATCGTATCGTATCATACCTAAATTATTTTTATATATATCTTCTCTTACTTTTCAGTATACACATAAAATCATTTTATAACTACAATTCTTAATTACAAATAATTATAGTACCTTCCTTTCACTTAAAACTTATTGCCACACACTTTAACTATTAGAAAATCATCTCTAACTAATTGTTAAGTGGAAGCAATCTGTCAAAACATAATTTTACTTTTAGAAAGATTATAATTTGACAAAAAAAAATTTGACAAACTTAGTGTCCATTAGTTTTTTCCTTTTAACAATTGTACTTGCATGATGAAGAAAGATGATTGAGTCCCACTTTAACCCTAGTCTTTCTCTCTCTTCGTACGGTCTATCAAAGAAAAATATGAAAGTTTCTAACTTCACTGTCTAATCTAAGATGTGCAAATGAAAATAATATATTTTACTTGATTGGAGTAACCATCTTAAATGAGATAAGGAAATCGTTCCAACCAATTATAATCTTCATTTTTTACTTGAGATAAAACCCTTTTGTATTATAGAAAATTGATGCAGTTATAGAGTATGAAGAAAAAAATGGTGAACCTGCGGGGTTAATCAAGCCATCAAGGGCACTCACTGTAGCATTTAGTAGCTACAGCAACATTTAACTAGCTACATTTATTAAAAATGTTACTATTAGCATAATACAATTACATTTTCTTAAAATTGTTACTATAAAAAATATTAATATTAATATTGTAACACTTTAAAAATGTCACTATAGATAGTTACACTTTTTTCTATTTTTTACTAACATTTGTGTAATCACATTTACTAAGAATGTTACTATATACATCCTAATATTGCAACATATTTTAAAAATGTTACTGTAAATAAATAAATAAATATACGGTATAATATCAGTATTATCAGAAATTAATTAAATATAAAATAATAATAACACATGTTAAGAAGTAATTAAAAATTATTTTCTAGTCATTTTTAATTTATTTTAGGAACTAAATTTTAATCGATAAAAATAATTAAAAATAGAAACTAATTTTTAGTTTTTAATTATTGTAATATTAAAAAATTGATTTTTTTATCTTTATTTTAGATGTTAATTTTTCGGTAATTAAAATTCATAAAACCATTTATTTTTTCTTAAGATTGTTGATTCATAGGAATGTTAAAATGGGTCGGGTCCGAAACTGACCCGCCAACCCGACCAAAAAACATGGGCCGGACCAAAAAGTTTGACCCACAACCCGTGACAACTCGACCCTCAAATCCGTTGACCCATCGGACGAGCCTGCGAACCAAAACGGCCAGATCCGCGGGCCGTATAAGTTAATGAATAAAAAAAAACACGTGCAGTGTAGTATGTATGAAGTCTTCTATTCGAACCTCAATATCATTATACATAAAAAGGTACTATTTGTTGGTTTATGGGATTATTGGTTATCAACGGCTATCCTCTGAATGTACATGAGCTGAACATTGATTTGAACTGTTGCCAATCAAATTATTCTGTTTCACTTTCATATTTATCAATGTTTCTTCTTGCAAACCCAATTTATTTAAATTAGTCTAACGTGGCGTTATGATGGATTTGGTTATGATGTCAGGATATAAGTATATAATTGATTCATGTTAATTGAACTGATCTATTTCGTTTTAAAAAGTAATGCATTATTGTTGTTAGTAGGATATTAGGTGATTCTAGAGATCTCTTTATTATTACTATTAGAGGGTTAGAGTACTCTATACATAGAGAGATGAATAACTGTTTAAAAAAAAAAATTCTTTGAAATTAATCTTTTCAAGTTGGTATCACAGCTCCTCAACTTGTGAGTCCTGTTTTCCATTTCTTTTTTATTGTCTTCGTTATTGTACCTTTCAAGGTTGTTTAAAGTGCACTCATTTCCTTTAATTGTTGGGGTTGCTTGAAGTACACTCTTCTATCACTACTATTGTTTTTGTTTTATTTAGGAGGGGTTAAAGAATTCCTATTATTTA
>Ga0214544_1004438_pt1 | contig 28198 bp, 29 predicted proteins | sample CNSS3metaG_FD_160074 | JGI IMG/M metagenome (GOLD analysis project Ga0214544, IMG submission 160074) | Root nodule microbial communities from cowpea collected in UCLA plant growth center, Los Angeles, California, USA - CNSS3 | ecosystem: Host-associated > Plants > Roots > Nodule | place: USA...
TTTATAAAAGAAAATGTGTATGTTGAACAACCACCTGGCTTTGAAGACTATAAGTTTCCTAATCACATTTATAAATTAAAGAAAGCATTGTATGGATTAAAACAAGCACCTAGATCTTGGTATGAACAATTAAGTACATTTTTGTTAGAAAATGATTTTGAAAGAGGTAAAATTGATTTAACACTGTTTATTAAAAGAGTAAATGAGCATATTTTGCTAGTTCAGATTTATGTAGATGACATAATATTTGGGTCTACTGATAATTCACTATGTAAAGGCTTTGCAAGCATAATGTAGGGAGAATTTGAAATGTCAATGATGGGAGAATTGACATTCTTTTTGGGTCTACAAATTAAGCAAATGGAAAATGGAACTTTCATTTCTCAATCTAAGAAATTTGGAATGGATACTGCTAAGGAAGCAAGTACTCCTATAGGAACTTCCTGCTACTTAGACAAAGATGAATCAGGAATAGAGGTAAATCAGACTGTGTTTAGAGGCATGATAGGTTCTTTGTTGTATCTTACTGCAAGTAGGCCTGACATTATACAATCTGTATGTGTGTGTGCTCGTTTTCAAGCCAATCCAAAAGAATCACATCTTACTGTTGTGAAAAGAATTTTAAAATACTTAAAAGGAACTGCATGTTTTGGACTTTGGTATCCTTCAGGAGCATATCCTAATTTGATAGGCTATTCAGATGTTGATTATGGTGGTTGTAAAATAGATAGAAAAAGTACTAGTGGTACTTGTCACCTCTTAGGAAGTTCATTAGTCTCTTGGCACTCTAAGAAACAAGCTTGTGTGGCTTTGTCAACTACAGAGGCTGAATACATAGCAGCTGGAAACTGTTGTGCTCAAATTCTTTGGATGAAACAACAATTAGAAGACTATAATATCTTTCTAAACCATATACCTCTGAAATGTGATAATACCAGCGCTATTAACTTAACCAAAAATCCCATAATGCACTCTAGGACAAAGCACATTGAAATAAGGCATTATTTCCTAAGAGATCACATTAATAAAGGGAATTGTGAGATATAATACGTAGATACAAAGCATCAATTAGCTGATATCTTTACCAAACCTTTAGCTAAAGATAGATTTTATGAACTAAGAAGAGACTTAGGCATATTAGAGATCTCTTAAATTGCAAAAAAAAAAAAACTCAAAAATCCAAAAAAATAGCGTCAATAATCGATTATCAGTGTCAATAATCGATTATCAGCCACTCTTAAAAATCCCAAATCATTCTGGAATAATCGATTATTTGGAGCAATAATTGATTATCCTTAATTCTGAGCCAAAAATCAAAACTTTCTAGAATAATCGATTATCACTTAGGATAATCGATTATCAACTCGTCAGGATTCATTTTTTGCCCAGTTCATGAACCAATAATCGATTATCACCTTCTGATTATCGATTATTACACGTGTAGGCCCAAATAAATTCAAAAACTAGCTGTTGCAACGACTAGATTTGCATTAAAATACGTGTATATGGCCGTTGGAGACTCTTCTTTATAAATATTAGCCATTTTGGTCGTTAGAACACTCTTTTCTCTCCTTCAAAACTCAAGAACCTCTCATTTTCTCAAAATTCTCAAAAACTCTCAAAGCTTCTCTCTCCTTTACCTCAATAATGGCTGAACCCTCTCGTAGAAAGATTCATACCCGTAGAAGAACTGCATCTCGTGCCCCTCAACCCTCAACTGCACCTAGGACTGCCTCCATTGAAGGATGGATTTCGGATGAAGATAAAAGATCTGAATTCATCACATTATGGAAAGACAAGCCCCTCATCACTCCGAAATTCATCCAGTCTCAATGGTTTGTCAATCGCCATTTCACAATTCCTAATTTTCTTGCTGAACAAGGGGTCAAATTCTTCATAGAGATGCGAGGCACCTACTACCCCGATTTGGTACGAGCCTTCTACTTCAATTACAAATTCAGAGATGGAGTGGGTTTTATAAAGGTGAAAGGTGTTGACATTATTCTGGATGATGATATTTAGGAAAATGTTGCACAATTTCCCATTCATAATGGCACATCTTCGATCCTCACTGCTGGCATTGAAGGGTTCAACCGAATATTCACTTATAGATCCTTTATGCGACGCCAGGATCAAGAAATAGGCCGCCAATTGCTAGTTGGACCTCTCAAAGTCGATAAGCGTCTACTTCACTATCTCATTGTTTGGATTTTATGTCCACGTGGTACAAATCACACACAGTGCAGTGAACTGGATCTTATGATCATCTATGCTATGCTCAACCACATTCCTATCCATTGGCCAAGCATAATTCTTGACACCATGCTCAAAGCCAAGAGACTGCCTCAATATCCACTCCTGTATTCCTTGCTCATCTCTCGTATTTGTGAGTACAAAGGGGTAAATGTCTTTGATGAACAATCTCATAAAACCACTGAAGTAAACAAAATTGCGGAAAACTCCTTGAAGTAGATGAAATTTATTCCTTTTGGGAATGCCTACATTCACAAGGATGATATGCCTTCCTCAGACAATGAAGAAGAAGAGAATCCTCCCACTGCTCTTATTCCTCCTATTGACACAAATATTGGATCATCCAGTGGTGTTGGTGGCTCATCCTCTTCTTTAGAGGGTCACATTTTAAACCTAAACCAGAGACTTGAAGAATTCTTTCTTCTCTCCACTCACCGACATGAAGAAGTCACTGGCTTAATTAGAGGACTAGATTCTAGGATTTCTAATTTAGAACATAAGTTTGATAAATATGATGAAGGTGATGACATGAGTCAAGCCTTTTAAAAGTCTACATCATAGTTATTTTTTATTGCTATTGTAAAATGTTTTCCAGTTTTCTTATTTCTTAATAAAAGTCTATTTTTATTGTTATTCTTTATAATTGTCTAATTGAGGGGGAGCTTCTCTATTAAAACTTTTTTTCATATGATCAAAACAGGGGGAGAAAAAGTTTAAAAGTTTAAACCAAACAGTACTACTAACAAATCTACTTGTAAGATATTTTGATTGCAGATACTTTAAACATATTGTTTTGATCATCATCAAAAAGGGGGAGATTGTTGGCAAAAGCAATACAAGTCTAAATGCTAAAGGAAGATTTTGATGATGATAAAAGAAGCCTGAAAGCCATCTGGAAGTCAATATGAAGAACATTTGTTGTTGTGTTTAAAGCTATCTTGTAAAATGTAATTAGAATAGTTAGAAGCAATATTGTACAAGGAAATTCTGATATTTCTCGAAAAATTAAAGTGATAATCGATTATCACTTAGGATAATCGATTATCCTGAGCTGAACCATTTTTTTCAAGAAAGCACTGGAATAATCGATTATCACCTCTGATAATCGATTATCTATTCAAAAGTTTGTTTTTCATAAAACACACTGGAATAATCGATTATCACTAGTGATAATCGATTATCCAGGTTAGTTGGGCGCGACTGTTCAGCTTTTTGACCTAATTTCTGGAACCCCTATTTAAGGAACATCAGAGTTACTTCTCACTTACCTTTTTAGAGAAGCTAGAGTGCTAGTGCTACGACTGCAAGAGAGTTCTTAAAAGAAGCTTTGAAAAACCTAGTGTGGGTAGAGAGTTCTAGGAGATTGAGTGCTGCTGTTGTTGCTAGGAAAGCTAAGGTCAAGGTTCTCTGTGTGATTCAGAGAGAGGTGTTCATCTCTTGTGTGTTCAAGAGAGGTGTTTTCTTTCCTTACTCTTTTACTATCTGATTGTAAATCTGTTATTTGTTAGTGATTTAGTTAATCTCGTTTTTGAGAGATTAACAATTGGACGTAGGGTCTTTTGATCTGAACCAGTATAAATACTTGTGTTCAATCTTCATCTCTATTTCTTTATTTCATCTATTATTGTGTTTAAATAAATCAATATTTAATTTAATCGATAAATTTTGGAAAAATTTTAAAGTATTAATTTTATTACTTAAAACCAATTCACCCCCTCTTGGTTTTTGTCTGAACGCTTAAACATTCCGCTGCGCGATACCAACAATTGGTATCAGAGCTTGCTTTGATAGTTATTCAAATTTTTCGAAAATGGTTGGACAAAATCAAACCTTTGCTGAAGGTGCGTCTATCAACAGACCTCCTCTATTTACTAGTGAAAACCATCCTTTCTGGAAAGTTAGGATGCAAAAACATAACATCCCATCCACATATCACCTAAGGATAGGCTTGCTCATATACCATAAATGTAACGACCCAATTATAAGCGTAATACTATTAATTTAGTTGTTTCACCAAGTATATTAACAATCTACAACTAGATAAACACACACATACACACACAAACATGTAAGGAAGAGAGAGAGAGAGAGAGAAATGTATTGTAGGTGATGCATATACTATGACTATTGCTAAGATTTCATTAGATCTAGCTATAACCTAACTTGTAGGGTAATTACTTGATTGAGAAAAAAGGATTTTTCAATTTGAAAGCGAATGCATAAAATTCTTTTTATACCTGTTAAAAAAGATTTCCTATATCGATTCTGGAATCGGTATAAATACATACAAAAAGTTTCCACTTTTTATAAATTGGTATACAAAGTGACACTTTTTACATCGGTTAAGGCCACAACTGATGTAAAAAGTTTTAATTTCTATAGGTTGACGTCGTTTGCCTCAATGACGGTGGATGATGAAAGGACACGCCAGCGACAAACCAGTAGTTCACCAAAGCCATTGCTCGTGCCATCAAACAACATAGCAAGCATCCACAGACTCATAAGAGACTTGGATCGTGACCACGAAAACGCAGCTCCTCCTTGTGTTTCACCTACATTTCACCACTAGAACAACAACACTGAAAAAGAAAAAGTCGTGCACCCAAATCGCTAAACTAGACCGAGAATCACTATAGATCCTTGCATCACCGTGAGCAACCCACAATGTAATAACTACAACTTTTTTTAAAAAGAAAGACTTTAAACTTGAGACGAGAACCAGAGTGCAACAGAAAATTCTGCATAAACGAAAAAACATTATCAAAATATTTAATGGGAAGAAAGAATAGCCTGAATGAGAGAAAACAAAGAAAACATTGTTATTCACTTGTAGGATTGTGAAAAATTACATAGAAAGCAAAGAGAAGTTGTCTTTATAAAAATAAAAAAAGGAAAAACATACAAAATGCTTGAGCACGAAAACAAAAATATGTTGAAAGCAAACCACCCTTGCTCTTTCTTTTCTCCTTAGGGAAAAAAGACCAGGTGAGGAAAAAGAGTACACCCAGGGTTACAAGTATTCGGTTTAATACAGTATGCATTTAACTAAAGTAAAATTTGAAGTGGGACACATTCCAAGTATTGGGAATCTCTTCCCCAAATAAGTGTTCTAGGCGATAAGCTCTTCCTCCTGCGTCTTCACGTATGCGGTATGGGCCGTCCCAATTGGCGGAGAATTTGCCATCCTTCTTTCTTGCACTGCTGGCTATTCTCCATACTAAGTCCCCGATTGCGAATGATCGTGGACATAGGTTTGCGTTATACTTTCTGGCAGCTCTTCGTTTGGCAGCTAAGTTGCGTATCTAGGCTTTTTCTCTGAGTTTGGGTAGGAGGTCGAGATTAGTGGCTGTGGGTTGGGTCGTACAGTTCTCGGCGTAGGTATGGTTCGCCAATTTCAACCGGTATCATGGCGTCTGCGCCGTAAACTAGGCTGAATGGGGATTCGTTTGTTGATGATTAAGGGGTGCACCTATAAGCACATAGCACTTCTACTAGCTCTTCGGGCCATCAGCCTTTGGCGCTATCTAATCTGTTGCGCAATTCCACTTGGATAACCTTGTTGGCCGCCTCTGCTTGTCCATTTGTTTGTGGGTGTTCTACAGAACTTGTGATGTGTTTGATGCCCATACCAGTTTAGAACTTGGCTAGCTCCTTGTCTATGAATTGTCGGCCATTATCGGTGATGATAGTATATGGAACACCATATCTACATATAATATCTTTCCAAACAAACTGTTGGACTTGCTGGGCCGTGATCGTGGTCAGCGGCTTGGCCTTTATCCATTTGGTGAAATAATCAACGGCTACAATCAGGAATTTCACCTGCCCCTTGCCGGGTGAGAAGGGGCCGAGGATATCCATTCCCCATTTAGCGAAGGGCCATGGGGATAGTATGTGATGGAGTTATTCATGTTTCTGGTGGATGAGGTTGTCATGTTTTTGTCATGGTTTGCACTTTCTGACATAGTCCTAGCAGTCTGCTTCTATAGTCGGCCAGAAGTAGCCTGCTCTAAGGACTCTAGTATCCATGGTACGTGCGCCGGAATGGTAACCGTAAATGCCTTCGTGTAGCTCTTTAATAATATATTGCGCTTGCTTTGTAGTGACACATTCGAGAAGCGGTTGGCCGTATCCGCGTTTGTAAAGGTCATCGTCTATCATGGTATACCTGGCGGCCTTAGCCAGCCAAGTTTTGTGCGCATCCTGTGGGGGGTTGCTGGTTTTTAGATATTGGATATAGGGAGTGGTCCAATTGTGGTTTTGGGGAGGGGTGGTATTGTCGGCTGGGAGTGGGTTAGGTTTTGGCAAGTATTTGTAATGAACGGTGTAGATAATGTTTGTTATAATAGGGATCGGTGGCAGCTTTTTAATTTGGAGAGAATGTCGGCTCTAATGTTGTCGGTCTTGGGGATATGTTCGATGCGGACTCGTTCGAAGGCGGATTGGATGACTGCGCAGACCAGATGGTAATATTGTAGAAGGATGGGGTCTTTAATCTGGAATTCATCGTTTAGGTGCCCTACAGTAAGTTTGGAGTCGGTTTTGCACGTTAACATCTTGACACCAACTTCGTAGGCAAGGGAAAGGCTGGTGAGGATGGCTTTGTATTCGACTTTGTATTCGGCTTGGTTGTTTGATGTTTCGATGAGGATGTCGTTAGGCTCTTCTAACACGATGCCAGCACCGGTACCATTTGAATTTGAGGAACCATCCACATGAAGCGTCCACTGGTCCTCTGTGGGTGTGTGCTGGAGGTCATTAACAAAATCCAGGAGGCATTGGGCTTTAATGGGGCCATGGGGTTCGTAGCGAATGTTGAATTCTGACAGCTTGACGGCCTTGGATGACATCCGTCTGGCTAGATCTGGTTTTGGGGAGGGGTGGTATTGTCGGCTGGGAGTGGGTTAGTTTTTGGCAAGTATTTGTAATGGACGGTGTAGATAATGTTTGTTATAATAGGGATCGGTGGCAGCTTTTTAATTTGGAGAGAATGTCGGCTCTGATGTTGTCGGTCTTGGGGATATGTTCGATGCGGACTCGTTCGAAGGCGGATAGGATGACTGCGCAGACCAGATGGTAATATTGTAGAAGGATGGGGTCTTTAATCTGGAATTCATCGTTTAGGTGCCCTACAGTAAGTTTGGAGTCGGTTTTGCACGTTAACATCTTGACACCAACTTCGTAGGCAAGGGAAAGGCTGGTGAGGATGGCTTTGTATTCGACTTTGTATTCGGCTTGGTTGTTTGATGTTTCGATGAGGATGTCGTTAGGCTCTTCTAACACGATGCCAGCACCGGTACCATTTGGATTTGAGGAACCATCCACATGAAGCGTCCACTGGTCCTCTGTGGGTGTGTGCTGGAGGTCATTAACAAAATCCAAGAGGCATTGGGCTTTAATGGGACCATGGGGTTCGTAGCGAATGTTGAATTCTGACAGCTTGACGGCCCTGGATGACATCCGTCCGGCTAGATCTGGTTTTTGCAATATTTTTTGGATTGGGTAGTCAGTTTTGACGATGATGTTGTGGTTTTGGAAGTATGGGCGTAGGCGACGAGCTGCGTGGACTAAGGATAGGGCCAACTTCTCCACCATTTGATATCTGGTTTCAGGATCTTGCAGCGTTCTGCTAGCAAAGTAGACAGGATGCTGCGTGCCCTCTATTTCTTGGACAAGCGCGGCGCTGACGGTGTGGTCGGTGATTGTGATGTACACTAGGAGGGGTTGGCGAGTGTCCGGCTTGTGGAGGATAGGTGGTGAGGTTAGGGTGGTTTTTAGTTTTTGAAATATTTGTTCGCAGTCGTTAGTCCACGTGAACCGGGTGGATTTCTTAAGTAGTTGGACTATGGGTTGGGTTTGTTCATCCAATTTGGGCAGGAAGCGGGAAATGGCTGTAAGGCGGCCTATGAGGCGTTGGACCTCTTTGATGGTAGTGGGACTACGCATCTCGATAATTGCCTTGCATTTTTCGAGATTGGCCTCTATGCTGCATTGGGTCAACATAAACCCGAGAAATTTACCACGGTCGACGCCGAATACACATTTGTCAGGGTTGAGGCGAAGGTTGTATTGGCGTAGCGCGGAGAAGACCACCGAGAGGTCCTCGGCATGTTGGTGGTGGCTTGGAAACTTGACAACCATGTCGTCAACATACACTTCGGCACATTGTCCCATTAGATGGCTGAAAACTTTGTCCATCAACCATTGGTAGGTTGCGCCAGCGTTCTTAAGACCAAAAGGCATAACTCTATAAAAGTAGTTAGCATCGTCCGTGATGAAGGCGGTCTTGTTCATGTCAGATGCGGCCATGGGGATTTGGTTGTATCCAAAATATGCATCCAAAAAACTAAGCACTTTATTCCCCGCCACGCCGTCAGCACGAAACACGGTGTGAAGGTCGATGTAGCCGCGGGTGGAAACTTGTTCGCCAGAGAAGCCATAGATTGGTTCGTCATATGGGACCATGGCCTTATCTGGGAGCTGGAGTTTTTGATAAGTGGCCCAGTAGAGAATGTCGGCAGAGCTACCTTGGCCGACGAGGATTTTCTTAATGGCATAGTTTTCAATTTCAATAGTGATGACCATGGGGTCATCTTGTTGGTGGTCGATGCCGTGAAAGTCGTCATCTGTGAAGATGGGCATATCTGGTGAAGCGGGGTTGGTGGGGCTCGTGTGGGCGGGGATCAGGGCGGGGAGGTTGTGGGGTAGGGTTGGCGGTGGTGGCTGCATAGTCATTACAGAATTTGGTATGGAGGGTCTTCATTTCCTCCATGCGGACATAGTCGGTCGCACGCAATTTAAGTTCGTGCATAGAGGCAGGTGGGTGGAGGTAGACGTTGTTGGCGAAGGGGTCGGGTTGTATGGTAAGTGTCATGCACTGGAGGATCATCTCTTGGTTGAGGTGTGGGGTGCGAAGAGCTGCCTTACTGAAGTAATCTATGAACGCTCTGAGTGGTTCGTCTTGTTCTTGTCTAATGCCTAGAAGGGAGATTGTGGTAGTTTGGTGTGGACGACTGCCAGCGAAATGGGTGGAAAACATATAGGAGAGAGCGTCGAAGCTGTCGATGGAGTAAGGTGGAAGGGTTGTGAAACATTCTAGAGCAGGGCCCTTGAGGGTGGTGGGGAAGGCTTTGCAGAAGATCGCGTCTTGGGACGTGTACAAGGCGACATGGGAGATGTATACTTTGAGGTGTTCATCAGGGTCGGTTTCGTCGGTGTAGCGGTCCAGTGTGAAGGGTTCCCACTAGGTAGGAAAGGGAGTGTTGGCGATAAAGTCGGTGAAGGGATGACGACGTCTAGGATGGTGGGGTGGGAGCGGGTGGGGAGGGATGTGATGGTTGATCATAGTGGGGAAGGTGAAGGTAAAGTTGTGAAGGGGGATGTGGGTTGTCGAAAGGTATTGTGGGTTGTAGGGTGGAACATGTGTAGTGTGTAGGGTGGTGGGTATATCGTAGGGAATCTGGGTAGTGGGGAGGGTAGAAGCAGCGGTAGGGGCCGCAGTATGTCCTGGTTGAGTGGATGGGAAGTGAGTGGGATGGATGGAAGGAATGGGTGTTTGTTGGGTGGTGGTGAAGGTGTGAGGGGTGGGGTTGTATTCGTTCTCCTCTTCTGTGGGCTGGAAGGCTGGGGACCTTGCAGCCTTAGACACCTCCTTGGCCTTTCCCTTCAGGGTGGGATCAGCTTCGATCTTTCGCCTAAGGTGAGAGTTTTCTTGCCGCAGCGCCTCCATCTCATCAGCACTGCGTTTCTTCAGATCTGCTAGTTCTTATTACATCTTCGCCTGGCCGTCCAGGATGGCGGCTAGGTCAGGGGTGGTGCTGGCAGGTCCTAAGGGACCAACATCCGCCTGCTTGTTCACTTCAGCTCTACTGCGGGTTGAAACCATCTTCGGAGAACAATGGGTACTAAGGTGTTCGTCTCGTGCCCCACGGTGGGCGCCAATTGTTCCTCCAGAGAACAAACAAGATAAGTTAGGCACAAGCGTCACCTTACCCATGTAGTCCGCTATCTCCTCAGTTGGTCTCTTCCCGGTCGGTATATGTCGGCTTAGACCCAGGAGGGGTTACCTGCAGAAGGGACTCCGAAGCTCAAGTAAGTCAAAGCTCTCAAAAGGTCAAATCAAATGATTAATGGAGTAATGAATGTGTACTTTTAATTACTGGGGTCCACGCGTATTTATAGAGTATTAATTATGTTTGATTACGACATGGGCTAGGCCCTAGTTTGGGCTGCAGGTGGCCCAGGCCCTTAGTTCGACTATCATGGACTTATTGGATGATATGAGGGCTTTCATTTTGCTAAGTCTTTAGGAGCGGTCTGATCCGATTACTTCTCTAGTTGACAGATGTCGTTTTTGCCCGTGCACTGTCCTAGGTTGGCTGCTCTGTTGTTAGTTTAGGCTTCGTCCAGTTATGCGTTTAAGTTTATGCCGGCCCAAGTCGTATACTTGGGTTGTTTCTGGCATATACGTAAGGGTCGTCATTTATATGGTTAAGTTGACCAAGTACAGTACATAATGCAATATCTCTTTTACGAGAATATATTTTTCAAACAAAACCTCGTTAAATGATATTTTCATATATTTATAAAATATTTTACTTGTTTATAATATATTTTCATATATTTAAAATATTATTATTGTGATATAATTTTATTATAATATAAAATTGTACAATTATTTAGTAAAAAATATTGTTCTTATATAGAAATTATAATTATTTAAATGGTAATCTAAATTAGTTTTAATACAATGCAAGTGTTAAATTAGTTACTAATAAAAAACAATACTACAAGAAAATTCTTAACCAATAACCACTTTTAGTGACAAAAAATTGTTAGTCACTATAACGACTAATTTAGATATCAATTTTCAAAGAAATGATTAGTTATTAAAATAGTCATTATTATAAATAAAAAATTATAATTGGTTGTTATATTACTTACTAATTAATTAGAGAGTAATTTAGAAATTAATTCCTTTGGTAGCCAAAAACTTGGTAACTAAATTTTAGAAACCAATTTAGAGACTAAGTATAATTTTTTATTCATAACAATAATTATTTTTGTAACGTCCTAATTAAATAGATAAATCCAATTTAATAAACGCTACATACATAAATATCCAGAGAGTACGAAAAATTGGATATGAAGGTATACAGTACCCCAACCATATTCATAACAAAAGAAAAGAGGCACCACACTACCTAACATAAGTGCAATAGATCAACAGTAACACAAGTTCTTGCCCAAAACAGAGAAATCTAACTAATAAAACTCCTTTAGCTGCAGGCTTCATAGTGAGCCCGATACCCATCCAAAATCATTAAGTTGCGACATCCCTATTATCGTTACCACTGCCAGGGGTTCTCACATCTACTCACATCAATAAGATTGATGATCATCGCAATGGAGGAAACCACACACAATCATATAAACAAGCAAAGGGTAAGCTAGTGAAAAAGGTTCTTATATCATAACACTCAACATACAAGTTCATAGTCAAGCATAATTAACATACATTCACACAAGAGGTACCAAACTATATAAGACACCAAGACTTGACTTTCCGGATACGTATCATGAGGCACCACCACGAGATCTGTGGAATTATGTCCTAGCATTGAGGCACCACCACGAGGCCTTCGTGGAATTACGTCTGTTCATGAGGCACCACCACAAGGCCTCCGTGGAATTACGTCCTGGCCTTGAGGCACCACCAGGATACCCTCGTGGAATTACGTCCTTATGTTGAGGCACCACCCTGAACTCTCACTAGGAGGACCCATGAAATTACGTCCTTTAGATGAGGAACCACCATGAGCTCCCACTAAGAGAGTCATGGGATTACGTCTTACTCATACCCTGTCCATGTTTCACCAATCAATCATATAATTTCCATGCATATCAATCTCATGCCAATATTGATGTAAACGACCAACTATCCAAGCATATATCATACCAATCTCATGCCAAACACATTAACTTCCGGTCCTAATATATCATATGGAATATATATATATATAACATCATAACTTGAGTTGTTCAAAACACCCATCAACCAATCATGTAAAACATACGCATATGCCCTCAACTCTGCCAATCTCGCTCAAGCTAAAGAGCTCTCGCTCAGGCGAGAGAAACCCCTCGCTCAAGCTACCTGCTCTCGCCTGAGCAAGACTACAAACAGATGGCACGTCGAGGTCTCGCTCAAGCTAGCCCAACTCGCTCAGGCGAGTGGCCTTTGCTTAGGCGAGCCCTTAGATAAGAGAGAAAGGTAGGTCGCAGCTGTTCTCGCTCAGGCGAGAGCTCGTCGCTTAAGCGAGAGCTTTTCATTTTGCGCGACAAACAGCTCGCCTGGGCAGGTTCAGCAGGACCTCCCTTGCTCTCACGCGTGCCAAGCCAGAAAATCGTCCAAGACAACAAGCAATGCATTTTCATATAGCAGACAACATGAATCAAGCATCCATAACGTAAAATAGGCCAAGCATGCGAAAATGACCTAAAACAGTGAAACCCTAGCTTCCCTTACTTGGAAGAGCTAGCGGAAAACCTCGACACTTATGCTACGAGCACCATAGTTTCGAGAATAAATATGAGGAGCTGAAAAGAATGATGGAAACAGATCCCAAATGGGTTGCCATGATGAACCCTAGCTAGAATCACGAAAATCCAACTGAAGGGAAAGAGTACGGACAGAAAATACTTACGTGGATGAGGGAAAGGGTCAAACTCTCTTGGGATCGAATGAGTCTCAAAACCTTAGTAGAGCATTGTCGAAGGAATTAGGAGAGCAAGGCGGTTGTGTTTCTATAGAGTGGCAGAAAAATGAGAGTGTTAGCTGGGATTAGGGTCTTTATTTTCTTATGGGCCAACCCTAGGCCCAATCGATTTGGGGTAACCCCTCCAAAATAAATGGGCTTTACAATTTTACTACTCAATAATTTTTTATTTTACAAATTTATATCGAAATTGGTCAGTATAGTGACTATAATAATTTTTTGTCACTAAAATGGATTGTTATGGAATTTTCATGTAGTGTAACATTTAAATTTATAACTGAACACTAATCTATTAGTGTAATAACTATGACAAACTTGTAAACAAAAAAAAAATTATATCAGTTCCTCAAAATGAAATAAAAGGTTATTATAAGTTATTGGATTAAATATGTTTTTAGTCCTTAATTTTCAATAAAAAATATAATTAATCCATTTTCAAAACTTTAATTCAATTTAGTTTTCTAACCAAATTTTGTTAATCTTATTTGACATCCAAATGCATCTCGTAATGGCATTTGAGTTGTTTATGTTGTTTGATACATTTTTTCTTCAATGTTAACTCATACTATCATGAAACATGTTTGAAACGTCAAATACACTTAACAAAATTTAGTTAAAATGACTAAATTTAAACATTTTTAAAATTGAGAGACTAATTGGTCCAAACTTTCAAAGATAAACTAATTCCAATTTTCACTAATTTTTACTGAAAAAGATTAAGGGAACATAAACATATCTAACCTAAGTCAAAGTATTTATCCTAATCAATATATTTATTTACTTTGTAAAACATTTATTATGAATAAATATTGATTTACTTAAAATACTTATTAAATATTTTAAATTATAATTTTAATTATTATTAAATTCACATTTAATTTATAGACGCATTGAAATAAATTTTAAAAACATTTTAAATTTATGTATAAATTATATATAAATAGTACCTATGTATATAATGGAATTATACATTAATTTTATAATTTATTAATGTAAATCAAAAGCAATTGTAAAGTTAATTTTTGTTATTAACGATGGTTGTGAAGTATGTAACGTGTTTGCATGTTCTCTCAAAAGAAACACAACACTACCAAAGGAGTCATAGAAAAAAGAGAAAAATATGATTTTGTTCCTCAAGTTTAACCTTAATTTGAAAATGGTCACCGGTCGAAATTTGGTCACTGTTTAGTTCCTGTACTTTCAAAATTATTGTTTTTAGTCCTTATTTTTGGACGACATTAAAATAACAAGCGGCGTGCCACGTATTATTTATTTATTTTTTTATCAAAAAAGGCCGACGCTTTTCTCAAAAACTGAAAAAAAAAATGTTTTTAATCCCTGAAGTTTGAACTTAATTTGGAAATGGTCCCTGGTTGAAACTTGGTCATTGTTTGGTCTCTCCACATGCAAAATCATTGTTAAAATATAATAATAATACTACCATTAATAATAATAACATTATATAATAATAATAATATTATCATATATTAATAATAATTAATAATATTAATGTATTAATAATAATATTAATAATACTATTAATAATTATATATTAGTGTTCTGGTCAAGAAAAGTACCAGATAATTCTTAACCAAAAACAAAAAGAAAGGAAAATTTGTAACCCAAGCTTGAGACTTGTTTAGGTCAAAAAATAATTCGTCCCTTGACCATGGGAATAAAACTCTTATTTATAGAATAATCAGTTACAAATATTAAATCCTATAGATAATACAAAATGAAATTATCTTTTTCCCCTAAAATATCTCTAAATATAATAACAACCTTACATTTATTCAACAACCAACTAAATCCCTTAAATGCCGAGCACAATTTATTTGACATTTTTAACCTCGGCCCTACCCCGATCTACCAGGTATCTTTTTATCCCACCCGACCACCAGATTTTCCTAACTATGACCTCGGTAAAACACCGAAATAATTCTCTGGCCGAGTACTAATTCTCTGGCCGAGTACACAGCTCTCCAACTTCTACATTTTCTCGTCTCAAGAACGAGAAAAGCAAAAGTTGTCTTTTCAATAACTACTCCTCACCATTTCCCATAAAAATATTAATTATCGTCTGCATATTCGCAACCACGTGTAAGCCATCCAACGGTCTCTTTTTCCTCTCCTTTTTAAATTTCAACCACCGCTCATCTCCCTCTTAACCTACGCAACCCTAAACAACCCTTCATCTTCTCATTCTCTACACCACGCTCCTTCCGCCTTCACCTACCCCTTCTCCACCGCGACTTCCTCCCTCCAAGTATTCTTCTTTCCACCCTTATCTTCAAATCTCATGCTTATCTCCCTGTTTCCCTTATCTGCTTCTTATGCATTATCTTCGTTTTTGCACTGTGTTTTAGCTTTGCGATTGTATTTCCCTCTACCCTGATTATTTTAACTCTGCTGAAACCCTTACCACACTGCAACTGTAACCGTCCTCTATGAATACCTATTACAATTCCCTATACTCCTGGGCTCCTTAGGCTTTACGCAAGGAAACCTCGTCTATGACCACCCTTACTAGGATCAAAGCCTTTAGATGCCACCAATCCTTGTGTAAAAGCAACAAAACTGATGTAGCCGTTGTTACCTGTGATGGTGATGAACCTATTTTGCAGAGACGGCAATTTATTTCCCATTTCACCCCAAAAGTTTACCTATATGTATGTTACCCTATTTGAAAAACTAGGTTTACGACTCCCCTTCAATACCTTTGAAAAAGAACTCCTCACCATTTTGAATGTTTCCCCATGCCAATTACACCCTAACAGTTGGGCTTTCATTCGTGCCTTTCAAATTCTATGTACCCACTTCGGAATCACCCCCTCTAGCAACATGTTTCTTTACTTCTTCGAATTACGAGCTCCGCACAAGCAACTGTGGGCATCCCTTAGTGGAGTCAGTGGCCGAGCTCTCCTAACCTTATACAACTCTTCTTACAAGGGTTTTAAGGGTATTTTTATAAAAATAGTAGCCCCCGATCACATCCCTTCCCTCTTAGAAGGTTTGCGTTTATATTAGTGTCAATCGCCCAACCTCCAAACCCCTCGGCAATTAGAAGACCTGGACCCTTCTGAGAAAAAAGATTGTCTGATGCTGGAACAACTGGATGTTATTTTTGATACTCGAAAATTATTAGAGCTGGACTTCCGAGTGGTGGATCTAAAATTCCACATCGGTACTTACTTTACTACTGACTTTTCACTATTTTGTAATCAATATCACCTCTCATTTATCCAATTTCACCCACTTTTGCAGAAAGTCTAATGGCAATGTCTCATGAAGATATGCTAAAACGAGCTAGTCCTTCCGCACCTCCCCCTCACATCGAACTCCATGAAGAGACATCGGAACCCGATCTCGAACCCCTGACCCGAAAATTCAAATCTCGAGGCAAAAAGATAGTCGAAGCAACCTCACAACACTCAACCTCTCAGATTCAACTAGCCCCTCAGCAAACAGTGGATGACACTGAAATGAGCTTTTGGCACCCCCAATTCCTTAATTCCCAACATGGTCGGAAACACAACTACCTTCGTCATGACGCCCATCTGCTAAAGACCCAACCTCAAAACTCTTCATGAGAGCATCCTGGCTAATCTCCATAAGGCTGAAGCATCCAGTTTCATGCTGATGGACCAATTCACCCATCTATCCACTAAAAAATCCCTGGACTTAGAACAAAAAGAGCAATCTTTGGTGCTTTCTCAAACTGAAAGCTCTCGTCTTGTTGCCGAGGTCATCGAACTAACAACTCAAGTGAAGAAAAAAGACGAACTACTTGCCAATTTGAACAACCAGCTGAAAACTCTGGAAGCCGAGAAACAAAGCTGGAACCTCAAAGAGAAAAATTTCCTTAACAGTTTGGAGCTTCTCAAAGACCAAATCAGCTCTTCCCTAAATATGGGCTTTCAACTCGCACTTGACCAAGTCTGTGTTCTCTGCCCTGATGCCGATTTATCCCCAGCAGATATCTCCAAATCCGTAGTCGACGGGCAACTAGTGGAGACCGATGACTAGAACTCTATTTAAAACTCCCTATTTTGTAGCTCGGCATTCTCCTTGTATTACTTGCCTGGTTTTTAACATACTGTTTTCTCGCACCAGACTATTTATGTTAAAATTGCGAACAACATTCTCATCATTTTATTTAATACTTAGTCTTATTTCCTACTTTTCAGGATCTTGCCATCAACTCTCCTGCCTATCCAATTTATTTTCCTAAGCCTTTAACTTGATACTTGACTTTAATTAACCTATTAACTGACTCGTTTATTAGTTAACTTTCCAATTGTACAACCAATCTCGATTTTTAACCGAGCTCCCAACTACACCAATATCCAAGTTAAACTTTACAACTTCTATCAACAATGTTGATCGCTAATCGAGCCCTTAATTAAACCAGCTACAAACTAATTTCTATACTTCTCACCTATCACCTATAACCTCAGTTTTTAACCGAGCTCTCAGTTACAACTTCTAATCTCCTACTATTAATAACCTCGGCTATTAACCGAGCTCTCAGTCACACCTACTTTTAACCAATTCCTAATCTCCTTCTACTAATCACTTCAGCTATTAACCGAGCTCTCAGTCACACTAACTTTTAACCCATTCCTAATCTCCTACTACTAATAACCTCGGCTATTAACCGAGCTCTCAGTCACCAACCACTGATAATCTACTACTAATGAGTTTTTGTACCTCAAGCAACTCGTCTTGGAATAGAACACAAAGGCTCTTTTAAACCTCAAGCAACTCGGCTTGGAATAGAACACAAAGGCTTTTTTAAACCTCAAGCAACTCGTCTTGGAATAGAACACAAAGGATCTTTTAAACCTCAAGCAACTCGGCTTGGAATAGAACACAAAGGCTCTTTTAAACCTCAAGCAACTCGGCTTGGAATAGAAAAGTAATGTTGAATAACATTATATTTGAAAAAAATTAAAACAAAGAAATAAAAATATCTTTACAGAGCAGAATAATTTAACTAAAATAAAAACGCAAATTTGCCGCATTCCATGTCCGTAGTATCTCATTTCCCTCTAACGTCTCTAATTTGTAAGCTCTTTCCCCCAACACCTCTTTAATACGGTAAGGCCTGGTCCATTTTGGCGCCAACTTACTATCCATCTGGATTAACTGTCCCTTCCTTAACACTAAATCCTATGCCTAGAAACTTCGAGGTATTACCTTAGTCTTGTACCTTCTTTCTAATCTCCTCTTCATTGTTTCGCCCGAAATTTGGGCCAATTCCCTGACTTCATCTATAACATCACGGTTTGCCCGAAGCCCAACTTCAGAAACCTCCTCATTAAACGACCTTACTCTCCCAGTGTTTTCCATGATTTCCATAGGGATCATTGTGTTTGTGCCGTATACCAAAGTAAATGGAGTCTCTCGGGTAGACGTTTGAGGTGTGGTATGATATGCCCATAACACTCGATGTATCTCATTTGGTCATTCCCCTTTCGCTGCCATCAGTCTTCGTTTCACACCCCTTAATATCACTTTATTAGCTGCTTCAGCTTGACCATTCGTTTGGGGATGCTCCACAGAAGAGAAAACCTGTTTAATCCCAACTTCATCACATAATTGTCTCACATGTGAACATGCAAACTAAGTCCCGTTGTCCGAAATAATTTGGCATGGAATACTGAATCGGCATATTATGTTCTTCCAGATAAATTCCCGAACCCGACTACCCAAAATCACAGCAATCGGCTCGGCTTCAATCCACTTTGTAAAATATTCCACAACAACAATAAAAAACTTAAGCTTTCTCACCCCTTTAGGAAACGGGCCCAAAATGTTTATTCCCCAAGTGTGAAAGGGCCAAGGTGTATTAATAGAATGCAACACCTCAGGCGGTGCATGGCTCCAGTCAGCATGTTTCTGACACGACTCACATTTCCTAACATACTCCATACAGTCATTCTTCATAGTGGGCCAAAAGAACCCACCCCGCACCATCTGCAACATTAATGCTCTCCCTCCGATATGACTTCCACATATGCCCTCATGGAGCTCGGCCATGAGCCGAGATGCCTCCCTCCTACCTACACAAATCAACAAAGGTCTAGAAAATCTATACCTAAACAAATGGCCATCGATCAACGTATATCGACTTGAGCTTTTCTTTATTTTTCGCGCCTCATTCACATCCTCAGGTAACTGGTTATCCGCAAGATAGCTTTTTAAAGGTGTCATCTAATATTATTCAGCCATTAAAATCTCCAAGACTTGATATTTCACCCGCGTATCGACTCGAGGAGCTACCAATGTTTCTCTTATCACCGATTTATGCTGCCCTGGTTTTGAACAACTAGCTAACTTGGATAATAGATCAGCTTAGCAATTTTGCTCTCTCAAAACATGCACGAATTCGAAGAGAACAAAATTTTTTGCAATAGATTGGACCACCTCTAAATATTTAGCTAACTGCGAATCACGAGCCTAGAATTCACCCGTCACCTGACCTGCCACTAATGCAGAATCACTTTTAACCAATAATCTAGTGATACTCATTTCTTTAGCCAAAAGCATCCCTGCTATCAAAGCTTCATACTCTGCTTGATTATTACTAGCTTTGAAAGCAAATCTCAAAGATTGTTCAATCAAAACTCCTTCTGGTCCTTCTAATACTATACCAGCTCGGCTTCCTTTCAAGTTAGAAGCCCCATCAACAGATAAAATCCATGATATCTCTTTAACATGCCGATCACCGACAGATGGTTCAGATAATTCTACTAGAAAATCAGCTAAAAACTGAGCTCTGATCGACCCTCGTGATTCATACTGTATTCCATAATTTGAAAGCTCTATTGCCCATTTAACCAACCTGCCTGATATATCTGGTTTTTGTAGTATGTACCTGATTGGAAAATCCGTCATTACTTTGACCCTATGATTATGGAAATAATGCCTTAACCGCCGAGCCGACACCACTATAGCCAATGCAGCCTTCTCTATAGTCAGATCTCTCACCTCAGCACCATGAAGTACCTTGCTTACGAAATACATGGGCTTTTGATCCCCTCCGGACTCTTGTACCAATACCGAGCTGACTGCATGCTCGGTCACCGAGATATATAATGCTAGATCAACGTCCTTCTCCGGTTTGCACAATACTGGTGGTTTACTTAGATATTCTTTCAACTTTTGAAAAGCTTCCTCACATTGATCGGTCCATTGAAATTTCTCATTTTTCTTTAAGCATTGGAAATAGGGAAAACCCCTATCTCCGCTTTTAGCAAGGAAACGAGATAAAGCTGCCATCCTTCCTGTTAACCTCTGCACCTCTTTAACATTGCTTGGACTCCTCATATTTATGATAGTTGCACATTTGTCCGGATTAGCTTATATTCCCCTTTTCGTGAGCAAGAAACCGAGAAACTTCCCTGCCTTAACCCCAAAAACACATTTCTCGGGGTTAAGTTTAAGCCGATACTTGTTGATCGTTACAAATAACTCCTTCAGATCTTCCTGATGCCTTTTTTCTTCTACCGAGGTGACTACCATATCATCAACATAGGCATGCACATTTCACCCTAACATGGATACCAAAATTTGATCCATTAGCCTTTGGTACGTAGCTCCTACATTTTTTAACCCAAAAGGCATCACCCGATAACAATAATTAGACGTTTCTCCTATGAATGTTGTCTTATCTTCATCTAATGAATGCATTTTTATCTGATTATAGCCTGAATAAGCATCCAAAAAACTTAACAAAGCACAACCCAATGCACTATCAACCAACGCATATATATTAGGCAAAGGATAAGAATCCTTTGGGCATGCGTTGTTTAGGTCAGTGAAGTCAACAAACATTCTCCAATTTCCATTAGACTTTTTTACCATCACCGCATTTGCTAACCAAGTCGGATACTGTATTTCCCTTATATGAGTCGCTTCCAACAGCTTACGTACCTCTTCGGCAGCGGCCTGAGCACGCTCCCCACTCAACTGTTTACGTCTCTGAGCTTTAGGTTTAGCCGAAGGATTGATATTGAGTTTATGACATATCTGCTACACTCTAAGCAAATGAAGAAAGGTTATTCTTCAGCACTTGTACAAGTTGTTGCTCTAGTTCCAAATTCAAATCCCCTCCAATCTTTAATTTCTTGCCCTCTATGAATATTTCTTTTATCTCTCCCACGAGCTGAGGTCTTCTTTCGGAGTGTACTAATCTAGGATCTAACTCGGGATCCACGACTACTTCCGCTGTGCTAACTGAATATGCAACCTTCCTTCTTGTCTTGAGACTGTCTTCATAACATTTGCGAGCCACTTCTTGATTTACTGATAAAGTGACTACTTTCCCATCATCGGTAGGAAACTTCATCTTCAAATGAACTGTCGATATTACGACCCCCAATTTATTGATAGAAGGTCTTCCTAACAACAAGTTATATGACGAAGGCGCATTAACAACTATATAGCGTATGAATATAGTTTTAGCATCTTCTTTTTCCCTAAAAGTTGTTCGAAGATCAACATACCCTTTGACTTCCACCTGATGTCCCGAGAAACCAACAAGTACTCCATCAAAAGGTCTTAATTGATCTATCGGTGTTTGCAGCCCTACAAAGGTGTTCCAGAACATCACATATGCCGAACTCCCTTGATCGACCAGTACTCTATGAACATTCCTTCCCATCATGATAATAGATAATACTATAGGATCATTTTCATGTGGAACTACTCCTTTTAAATCCTCGCTCGAAAACACAATGTCTGGAACTTTCTTCGACCTTTCAATTTTGGCCGTGGTCATGACACTCCTTACATATCTTTTCCTAGCCGAGCTGGTCTGTCCACCTCTCGCGAAACCTCCTGCTATCGTATTGAAATCCCCCAGGACGAGTGTTTCATGCAAATCGGTAACCGAATGAGTTTCAGTTGGCTCCACATTTACATCTGCTTTTATGTATTTCCCCATGAGTCCCTTATTCGTTAACACCGAGAGCTGATTGTTTAAAGCATAACACGAATTAGTATCGTGACCTCCCGCCTGATGAAATTTACACCAAGTGTTCGGTTAGCTCCCGAGGGTCCTCCCTGTGTTATTTGGATAGCGCAGATGTTTAGATATTTCGGCATCTTCTAGGATTTCTGCTGGAGTTAATATGAAATTGGGAATTCTTCGAGTTCGACGATACTCGGTTCTCTGCTAAGCTACGTAAGGAACGAACCTGCGATCCATCCTAGTCCGAGGTGGAGTCCTTTCTCTTCGAGATGTTTTAACATCTTGTTCGCTCTTTGTGTTAGCCAACACCCTCTTATCTCCTGCTCTTTTGTGACACATGGCCTCTTCAGTTTCTATTTCTACCGCTGCTCTTTGTCTTATCTCCATCAAAGTCTTTGGAGGGATCCGATATAAGGATTCACCGAAAGAACTAGCACGAAGCCCCTTCACAAAGGCTTTTACAAGTAAACCCTCGTTAGGATCGACCACTCTCATGCTAATATTGGTGAAGCGATTGAGAAACTGTTTTAATGATTCTTCAGCATAATGTCGTATGTCAAACATGTCTACCATCTCCACTGGTTTGGCCCTATTAGCCGAAAATCTTTCCAAGAAAGCACGTTTGAACTTGGCGAACGAGTTGATTGTGGAGCTCGGAATAGTGTTGAACCATTCAAGAGCGATTTCGGCTAGCGTGCCCACAAACATTTTACAACGTATTGCGTCGTTTCCTTCTGATATCAACATCCAAGCCTGAAACGCTTTTAAATGTAACTCTGGATCAGAGTTTCCCGTGAAAGGTGCGATCTTTGGGATCACGAAATTCTGGGGAATCGGCTCCTCCATGATCGTATTTGACAAAAGGTTGGCGTCGTTAACCTCGGGATTTAACCGACTGGAGTATCGGTAACCAATCCTGGTGGCATCTAGTATATTTTGCATCTCCTCGTTTGCCTTCCGTAGCTGTTCCTGTTGTTGAAGGACGTCTTCTAACCGTCGGTGTGTTTCTTCAACTTCTTTGCGTAGTCGCTCTCTCTTGCCTAGAGCCTCTTCTCGAAGAGTCTGAAGATCTTCCTCTGCTTTCTTACGAGTTTCCTCCCTCTCCTTCTCTAACTAAATTTGATCAGCCTCCGCTTTCAGTTTGATCTCCTCATTTTGTCGTTGCAGCTCCAGGATACTCTGCATTATCTGCTGCCTAGTCGGTCCTTCTCGTGTTGCACCTCTGCCTCTATTCATCATCAGCTCTGTCTCTTTCTGCTCATTCTTTAGTGGGGTCAGGATCGAGTTTTACCGTGCCCCACGGAGGGCGCCAATGTTCTAGTCAAGAAAAGTACCAGATAATTCTTAACCAAAAACAAAAAGAAAGGAAAATTTGTAACCCAAGCTTGAGACTTGTTTAGGTCAAAAAATAATTCGTCCCATGACCATGGGAATAAAACTCTTATTTATAGAATAATCAGTTACAAATATTAAATCCTATAGATAATACAAAATGAAATTATCTTTTTCCCCTAAAATATCTCTAAATATAATAGCAACCTTACATTTATTCAACAACCAACTAAATCCCTTAAATGCCAAGCACAATTTATTTGACATTTTTAACCTCGGCCCTACCCGATCTACCAAGTATCTTTTTATCCCACTCGACCACCAGATTTTCCTAACTATGACCTCGGTAAAACACCGAAATAATTCTCTGGCCGAGTACAATTAGTAATATTATTATATTATTAATAATATTAATATTATTTTTATTATTATATAATGTTATTAATTACTAATATTACTAATATTAAAAAAATAATAATAAATAATAATAATTTTATTATTAATATATAATAATAATAATTATATCTTATTAATAATAATTTATTAATTATTATTAATATTATTACTTATATATTAATATTATTAATTATTATTTATATTATTACTAATATATTATTATTAATATATAATAATTATTATTATTAATATTAATAATAGTTATAATATTATTAATAATTATATATAATAATAATTATTGTTATTATGATATAATAATAATACTGTTAATAATTATATATTGTTATATAATAATAATAATAATAATAATAATAATAGTATAATTATTATTATTATATAATTATTATTCAATGTGTAGGAACTAAACAGTGATCAAGTTTCAACGAGAGACTATTTTCAAATTAAGTTCAAACTTGAGGGATAAAAACATTTTTTTTTTAATTTTTATGAAAAATAATTTTTTTATATAAAAAATTAAATAACATGTGACATGTCATTTGTTATTTTTAACACCGATCAAAAATATGAACTAAAAATAATAATTTTAAATTTCAGAGAATAAATAGTGACCAAGTTTCAACAAAGGATATTTTTTAAATTTGGATCAAACTTGAGGGACAAAAGCATATTTTTCCCTAGAAAAAACTACAACAACTTGTCCCCGGTTTTCCAGTGACTGTGGCATGCTTCCACATATAACTTGAGACATTTTTTCATGAAAGGTAATTGAAAATTAATGTTTAACTTGAAGTTTCTAAAACTGAAAGTTACACAGGACTATGAGGCATTTTTGGTTGTACATTTGTCTCTACTTCGCGTTATAGTGATAAAAACTGGAAAGAAATCATGCATTCCGAAATCACCTCCTATATCTGCACCTGCTATCAGTGCCTTTCAATTATCAATACCTTTTTTCATGCGCGCAGTTTCACTAGCACTGCTATTGGCATGTGACTCCATATCACCATGGCCAATAACACCACCCTCTTTGATGGAGAGTTGGCTACAAGAAACAAGGGAAGCGAGCATGGAATTAAGGCCATAGGGATTGATGGAACTGCGTGGCCAATGGTGGATGCGTGTGTGGTGCAGAAGGTGGGGATAATACATTTTATGGGTTGCAGGAAAAAAGAGAAGTGGTGCAGGAAGAAATCAACCATTGTAGCTTCCTCTGTCTTCTTATAAGGACAATAGACATGTTTATAAAATTAAGCAAACCACCTGGTGCTGACTTGGCTAATACTTTTTATATATGAATTTGTGCATATTTATGCATAAAGTATCATTTACAAGTTTCTGTATTTAGTTTTATTATAAAATGAGACAATTATAAAATTAAAATATTAAGTTCTTTATAAGAGAATTCAAGTAACAATCAGAAAAAAAAAACATCATGTAAGAAAGATCTAAAAACATAAGCTCTTCTACTCAAAGGCCGGATTACTAACATATCTACAGTCGAACTTCCAACAAAAAAAAAAAACATTATGTAGTGCAAATAAATCATGTCCACTTTTTCCCTTCGAGATTTCTTTCTCTTCTTCTGGGTCCTTTTTTTTCCCTTCTTGTACATTATTAGGATTATAAAGCACTGCTTCTCCTCCTAAGCATTTGCCAAGTTTTCTATATACAACAAACCATGAAAATCAGAGAGTTTCTCAGAAGACAAATTTGAAATATACTCAACTGTATCATGCATTCTTTTCCTCTTCTTGTGGTGCACATCAATAGATTTATCAGATGGGTTGCACATGTTTTGTTTACCATTATAGATCTCCTGAGTAAATTGTGCTGAAGCAATTTTCTGAGCAATTTCCATGGGGAGAACCTCAATATCAAATTCGCATCTCAGACAAAGTTAGCTTGCCAATTTGTCTAGTGACATTTGAATTCTGCATGTCTAGTATATTCTCATGCTGCAAAAGTGATCATCCAATAAAGATAAAAATAGTTAAGTCAGACATATGCAAGAAAAACATGGAGTAAAAAAGGAGCCAACAAAAGAAATTTAAAACAAATCCCTGATTATATGAATTCAGACATGTAACCAGGTACCATCCATAACTACTAAACAATTATTTAGTGCTGATATATAATACAACAACGCAAATAATTATGTATTGCTTCCAGAGGATACTGAAAACCCTATTTTCCAAAGTTAACCAATCTGTTAGTGCTACTGTTTTATGATCATAAAACCAAACATTGTAATAATTTAGGGGACTGTTAAACCCCTATAGGAATTCAAACAAAACCAACTAATCCCCTAATGTAGTGTGTAGGGCAGACCTTAGGTATCAATCTAGGAAATAGCTAAAAATGTAGTGAAAATAGTGTGAGAACCTGAAACTATGTCTAACATTGGGAAAATGTAAAATATGAACTAAACATGTTAAAGTGCAATGCAACTTCTTCCTATATATTTCTAATGTTAAAATCAACACAAAAATGAAATTAAAACAAATCTACATGCTCAAAACAGTGAAACACGAATCAAATGCAAAAGCTGTGAAACAGAACTATTGTGTACCTGACAGCTATGGTGCAGATATGCTTCGAATCAGGGAGTGAATGGTGTAGAAATGAAATTATACTTTCCAATGAATATTATATGGATTGAATTGAAGATAGGAACTGGAAATTTTAACAAGCAAATATCAGAAATTGAAAACACTAAACTAAGATATCCTAAATTAGCTTAACTAACGAAATTAACATAAACAATAAACTAAACTAAGTTCTATTTGGTTTGATTTTCCAATTTTTGATGAAAAGAGAGATGAATTATGGATTAGAAACACAAAACAACAAGAAATCACCTATTAAAACTAATGGAGAGTGATTGGAACACTGAAGAATAAATATATCATAAATATACGTATGAACACGTCACACAAATTAACATTAACTCGAGCTGAAACTCAAAGTGAAGAGCCTAATTCTTGTTCTTTGAACAAGGATGACATTGCAGTCACTTGAGTATAGGTTAATGACATTGCATTCTTTAATTTCTAGAGCAACTCAACTAAAGAAATCAGTGTTGATGCAAGAACAAGAATTAATTTCTTGAATTTGAGTTTAAGCATGGGTTAAATTGAAAAAACATGTGAGAAGAAGAGAAGAGATGAATTTGAACGGTGGAAACAACATCAAACATAACAAACATAAAATAAGTAAAGAAATTAAAAATATAAAAACCAAATGTAGATGTTGTAAACCAAAATAGGTTCAACTCCAAATCTTCTCCATCACTTTGTAGTCTAGGCAAAGGGAGAACTCTAGAGAGAATCCTCTATCAAAGAAGTTAAACAATTGCTTTATTCACTTTTTTAAGATCTCTTCCATCATTTTATTCTAAAAATATTTCTTTTTTATGCTAGTTCAGATTCGTAAGTTAAAATGGATAAGTAACGAGGGTTAACAAGAAAAATTCATAAGAGCAATCGAAGCCAAGGACAGATCTATCACAGACAAAAAAATTTGAAAACTTTATTCATTAGGAGAGATTTTCGTTACATATTCCAACTAGAAAGAAGTAATCTAAAATCACTGAAAGATTAATCATTTAGGCCTTGTCTAACAACCAAAAGCTAATAAACTAGATAATAGTATTATCGACTACAAATCCCCTTTGTGTTAGATTATATTGCACCATAAAAAAAATAACCTCATGCATTTTAATCACTTAAACAATTTAAAAAATTTAATCAATTAGTTTTAATCAAACAATTTAAAAATCAAAAGTTTAATCAAACACTTTAAAAACTTTATTCATTAGGAAAATTGGTTTTACAATACAATATCAATAATGTTGGCCTAATGACCAAAAGTTAATATAAACTGAAGAATAGGAGGACTGATAACCAAAAGTTAATATAAACTGAAAAATAGTGTTATCTACGACCAAAAGCTAATATAAACTGCTGAAGAACGGTGTTATCCATCGCAGTGTCAGGTGTTATTGCAGAGTCAGATAAATCTCAACAAATACCTTCATGCATCAACCTCTTCACATGAGTTGCAGCTGAAAGATGAAAAAAATCTTCATCGAAAATTCCTATGTCTTTTGATGAGAAGTTTGACCAGTACTCCGTATCTAAATCAGAAAAACTAATGTGTGATAGATCCATCTGCTCCTCCTGTGTTTCCTGGTGAGGGATGGAAAACTCATTTGGGATTGAATTTTCCAAAAGTACATGAGAGCCATTACAGACTAATTCACTCTTCTTTTTTGTGTCAGTATCTGACTGCTCCTTCTGTGTTTCTTTATGAGGAATGGAAAACTCATTTGGGATTGAATCTTCCAAAAGTACATGAGAGGCATTGCATACTAATTCACTCTTCTTTTTTGTCTCAGTATCTGAATTTATAGGAGAACTGTGAAGGCTGGGTTTATAAGTTA
>Ga0214544_1004441_pt1 | contig 28193 bp, 18 predicted proteins | sample CNSS3metaG_FD_160074 | JGI IMG/M metagenome (GOLD analysis project Ga0214544, IMG submission 160074) | Root nodule microbial communities from cowpea collected in UCLA plant growth center, Los Angeles, California, USA - CNSS3 | ecosystem: Host-associated > Plants > Roots > Nodule | place: USA...
TTTTTCTTTTCTGCTCTTGATTAACAAAAAGGATTAACATTTTGAGGTATAGAACTCACCCAGTAGAGGAGAAATAATAAAGATGAGAACGAAATTATCTTCCCAGTGCCTTTGAATTGCGCAAGGATTCCTTACATCTTCTTGAATACATAAGTATATATTATATATCATGCCTTTAGAATATTTATGAAACTAATAATGTAAAATATTTGTTTAATATCATTTTCTAAATGATGCCTAAGGTTTATGCTTATTACCCTATTCCACGTTTGCATGTTTAATATTGAATTTATACAAATTTAAAACAAATAACAAATTTTCATGTTCTTTAAAATACTATTAAAGAATATAACTAGTGACAAAAACTACAACAGATTTTTTATGTTTCTTATAATATTACAAAATTAAGATCTTCCTGTTTTCATCGATCATTCATTTATGGAAAATGATTTTTTAACGTCACTTTACAATCTACAAAACGATCACGTTTCCATTCCCATCATCACCGCCATTCATAAGAAAAATAACTTTAAATTATTAACTAGAAAGGGTACAATATGCCAAGTACATTGGTCTTTATTGGCATGCAAGAAACCAAAATACCAAGAGAAGTTTATTTCATCTTCTTACCAAGCCATGCACTGAGATGTGAGAGAAAACCAAGCACCAATCATAAGTTTTTGAATGTTATTTGAAACACTAGTTGTAGTTGATCTTGAGCATGTCGATGAAGTTGTTCCCCTCAGCAATGTCATTGGACGCGAGAAAATTAAGAAAATCTCTGAAGCTGCTCTCTCTATACATCTTAGGATGTTCATCATCCACAAGCTCTTGAGCAGTCTCCATTTTATCATCCAACCCTAAACTGAACAAGGCAGTGATGGAGATCCTTGTCTTGTCCTTGTTAAGGGTAGCCCTATGGACAACACTCTTGTAGAAGCCATTGCTGAGTACCTCAAAATGGTCACCCACATGCACCTGAAGGGCACCAGGAATGTGTGGAACCACCTTCCATGTTCCATCTTCCAGATCCATTATCTCTAACCCAGGGTGGTTCTGGTACAAAATGGTTAAGCAACTATAGTCTGAATGTGGAGGTAGCCCTAGTGCAATCTCTGGTTCAGGGCATGGAGGGTAGCAATTCACAGCCATCACTTGCATCCCATTTTCAATCTTTTTTCTTACATTTTTGCATTCATCTAATTCCAGACTCTCTATCAGTGCCATCATCAACTCTGTGCTCAATTTCTTCACCTCTTCACAGTATCTTCCCATCTTTTCCCTACAAAATTTAAATTCTCTGTTATTTCTATCAACCAGAAAGAGTAAAGAAAACTATTTAAATGTTTCTATTATTGACACTGTAGATATTTTCAATAACTTACTGTAGCCTTATGTTAAAGCTTATTAGAAATTAAAACACCGACTGAGGAATACAATTCATTTATTCTCTTTTTATAATAATTAATAAAAAAATTCTATAAACTATTTGATCACTTTTATCATTTTTCTGATCTTATGCAAATATATTTCTTTAATTTGACGCAAAAAATTATCGATAAAGGTATTTATTTTTCTATATTCAAATATATATATTTATTATACCTTTCTAAGTGTAGATATATATTTAGATGTGATACAATCAACTAAGTCATCCATGTGATATATATTGATGGCTGAATCTTTGTTTTATGGGAAATTTCAATCTCTTGTATATTTAGTTATTAAATTAAAGTGTTTGGCTACTACTATTCGTTATTTTGGTGGTACCCTAGAAAATTGGGTCGATGTCATTTCCAAAGAATGTGGGAAGCTAAATTCATGTTACCTAGTTATTGGAATTGTTTGTTTCTCTGTATGAAACCGACACATATCCACCTTCTGCTTTCTCATTCATACATACATATCAATTAATTTGTTAATCTTAATAAAATGAATATTCTAAAAGAAATCCATAATCCAGACCACCTAAATCAATGCTTGTTTTGATTTAATTAGAAAAGTCAAAATAATATATTTAAAATTTATATAATTTCAAAAAAGATTAATATTAATTCCTCACTTATATTTATAATTTTTTAAATCCTCTAATTCAACCCTTAGATCCTTCATGTTTCAAAATAAATAAAAAGATGAAATATGACTTGTTTTTATCTTTTCTGGAATTTTTCCCCTTATCATAAAAATTATTTATTAAATTAATATTTTATTGTCAAGTAAAATGAAAGAGAAATACCTTTTATTTTCAATAATAAAATAAAATATATAAAAATATAGAAAGGAGGAGTTTAGAAATATAAAAGATGTGAATTTGTATCTAATTTTATATATTTTATATATATATATATATATATATATATATATATATATATATATATATGAGGTTGAAAATATATGAAAAATTCAAAAGATAACAAAAGAACATAAAAATATCAATAAATTTATTATTTTTTAGTGCATTTAATTTTTTGTTTTATTATTTGCAGAAATAAAAATTTAATTAATTTAATTTTCACTAATATAATATAGTACATCTAATTTTAAAATTCTTTAAAATTTAAGGAGACCATGACCTTTATCGAAACACTAAGACTCTCTATAACGAAAGTCAAACATTATGTTATAAAATAAAATAAAATTGGTATATCATTTTATATTAACTTAAAATATATAAATTATTGTAACTCATCTCAAAAACTGATTTTTTTATAAGATTAAATTAAATTTAAAATTTATCAGACATATATGGAGTGAAGTAAAAACCTGTAATCGGATGGATTTTGTGGCCAGAAGTGGATCCAATCCTTTAATGGGTGGGCATAGTGTTTGAGAAAAACCCTCCAAAATTGAACCTTGTCAATTCCATCTTTTAAACTCGTCCCATACCTCACTGGCTTGAAAACATCATTTGACATCAGCTTCATCTTCTCCTTTCTCGGCAATTCAAAGAATTTCGAAGCAACAAATACAGCATCATCAATCACTGATTCACTCACTCCATGGTTCACAACCTAAAAGTTTCCAAATTCAAACATATTATTCATCCCCCTAGTAATTACATAATAAAAATGCAAGTTATTTTCAAATTTAATCATCCTTTTGTAAAGTAGGGTTTTACTTGCTTATATATTATAAATTATTTTTATCTGATTTGATCATGTGATAAAGGTGTTAGAAGTGAGTTTTATGCCTAATTCAACCCACAAAATCGGATTGTAAGGTGAGGTTTGCATCCCACTTACATATTCACGCCGAGGTATATACATCGCTAAGATAGGCTCTAACCTGGTTCTGATACCATGTTAGAAGTAAGTTTTATGCTTAACTCAACCCCACAAAACCAGCTTATAATGTGAGGTTTGCACCCTATTTATATATTATAAACTGGTCTTATCTCTAGTCGATGTGAGACTTCCAACAAAAGGAAGATAGAAAATAAATAAATAAATAATTTGAAAAGTGAAGAATGCATTGGTGTTTTAAGAAAACTTAATAGAAGAATAGAAGAAGTGTTTGAGTAAGTTAAACTTAAATTTCGAAGTAGTTTACTATATATAAATGGGACTTGACATACCCACTTTTTAATTGAATGAACTTATAGTAAGAGTGGAATACATTAAATACTAAATTATATTCGGATGTACTTATAATATTATATTTTTTTGGGTATAGCATGAAAATGGAGGTGTATCTTTAGTTGACTTTTGTTCATATTGGAAATGAGGATGTATGATATTGTTTAGTTTACTAAAAAAAATAAAGTAATTCAACGAAACAGGAAGATACACATATCTATATTTATTGATTGATTACAAGTTTATTATAACAAGATAACCTAGAACACTCATGTTTTAGTTAACTCCTATGTTAAAACAAAATTAAGAAGAAGAAAAACTTACTTGAAAGAAACCCAAACGATGAGAAGCATCTCTTAGTTGTTGAATAGCACAAGACCTTGTTGGTGAGCCATGCTTAAGTGCACCCATGTCAATAACAGCAACATTTGCATAATCTTTTGGTCTATGCAACGTTGGAATCACATATTCTTGAGGGACACAAGAGAGACCCTTTTCTTGAGCACTGTCCAATATTGTGGAGAATGAGCTTGAACATCTACCAAACTCCATTTTCATATTTTCAACACTTCAAATCTCTCACTCTTACCAAAACCATACACACATTCACCATTTTATAGCTCAACATTCAGGCCATGACTTCCTCACTAAGTTTTATTCATGCCTTGAATTCAGACCCTCCAACAAATTCTTACGAACCAAACTTATAATTTGTTCCATTGCAGAAACCACAGCTTCGACACTGTTAAGATTCTGAATTTGGTCTTGTTTCTTGAAGACGATTAATTGTTGCAATTTTAAACTAGATGCACTTTTTCTATTCTGTGATTCCTTTTTATAATGCGTCATGCAATGCAACTTTATAATTTATGTGAGAAATATTGTTTAAAAATTAAAAGTAAAAAATTGCATCATTCGGTCAACGTTGGGTCAAACCATGTTTACGAGTACATCCAAAAACCCCTTACCTATGTTAGAACAACATGACACAGGTTATTATTTAATGTTGGTGTCAAATATTCAATGTTTCTTCGAGTTTAAGGTATACAAATGGTGAATAGTTAAGAATCGTAACACGGGTACCATGCTTTATTCTTATCCACAAACTATAGTGTTGGTTAATTTCCAAGCTTCTAGTGTAGTCTATATATTCTGCGAAGGTTTCAGGAAATTCTAACTTTTGAACTTTTCTCCTATATAACATATTTATAAATTTAGTTTGAAAAATGATAAACCCCACCACTTACGCATTGTTTGAATTTAAAGTAGGTAAAAAGGGAATAAAATTTCTCAGTAATATTTTTCAATAACATGTTCCCTAATAATAATAACAATATATATACACATAATATTTGTAATTTCGACGACTAATTTTTTTTTATAAAAATATATAAAAGAATAATTTTGAGTATATTATATTTTAAAATTACAAAATTACAATAATATCCTCCGCACCAAATTGGAAGTTGTCTTCCGACGACAAGATATGGAGCAGGAGATCTAAGCAAAATTGGTTGATGTAGAAGCATTTGAACCGATAAGGAAGTGAAAAATTTTATGGTGAAAGAAAAATTCTTCAAATGAAATGAAAGTATGAACCAAAAATATAAAAATAAAGAAAGTTTATTTATATTATTTAATAAACTATAAAATTAAGAATTTAAAATTGTTAGTCGCATACTAAACAATGTATAAACAGAGTATAAAAGACAAAATTATGTTCTAGATGATAGAATTAAAGTTTGCGTTTCTTAAAATGTAGTATATTAATTTTATTTGAATGAAGCCACGTAAAAGAAAAAAAAAAGTGCAATTGTGGTTGTGATGGGAGAATAAGTACCTTGAAAATTTGGGTAAATTTGATGGAGATAAAAAAGTCAAATTATAAAAAAAAAAAAGTTGTACAGTAAAAGAAAAATTCTTCAAATAAAATGAAACTAAGAATAAAAGAAAAACAAAAAGCAAAATGAACCTTTTATGTTAAGTAAGGGAGAATCACTTAGTGAATTTGGGATGTAGTTAAAAGTAGGTATAATTACTGATTTGGTATCCTATTTTTAGCTTAAGTTTAATTTGGTCCCATACTTTTGGTTTGTTTAATTTAGTATTCAAATTATTTAAAAGGATTCAATTTGGTCTTCTCTGATAAGTTGAAGTTAATACCGTGTTAGTATAGGACATGTGTCAAGCCATGAAATTTTTAATTTTTTTTAAAAAAAATTATTTTTTTTATTTTAATTTTTTTTCAAAAAAATTAAAAACTGTCACGTGTCAGTTTACCATCGTGCCACATGACAGCTTACAATCATAACACGTGACTGTGATAATAGTTATTTTCAATTTAGTCCTCTATTTAAATTTTTTGTTCAATTTAATATCCCAATTCTTTAAAACGATCTAATTTTGTCCTTTCCAATTTGAGACCAAATTAGTAACTAAGTTTAATTATAAATATATACATGTTAAAATAATTGTTTTAAATTTATACATCAAATCACTACACCTAAATATTCAAATTATTTTATTTTTTACAAGTGTAATCTTAGGTGTAAAGAATTACAAAGGTAAAAAATGTAAAAAATAAAATAATTTAAGTATTTAGGTGAAATGATTTGATGTATATAATAAAAAAAATTATTGTAATATATATATATATATATATATATATATATATATATATATATATATAAGTTGTAATTAAGTTTATTTACTAATTTGGTCTCAAATTGGAGATGACGAAATTGGATCATTTTAAAAAATTGGGTACTAAATTGAACCAAAAATTTAAATAGAGGACTAAATTGAAAACAACTATTATCACTGTCACGTGTCATGATTATAAGCTGCCACGTGGCATGACAGTAAACTAGCACGTGACAGTTTATAAATTTTACAAAAAAATTAAAAAAAATTAAAAAAAAATTAAAAAAATTTTAAAAAATTAAAAATTCTACGGCTTGACTCGTGTCCTATATGGACACGGTGTTAACTCCAACTTAACATAAATGACCAAATTGAATCTTTTTAAATAATTAGGATACTAAATTGAACAAATCAAAAGTATGGGACCAAATTGAACTTAACCAAAAAATTGGAGTACTAAATGAGTAATTATATCTTAAAAGTAAAGTTTATGTTGTTTATTTAAAGAAATTTAAACGTGAAAGTCAAAAGATTTGAAGGTAAAATTTATGGAAAATTTAATAGATGTGATAGTACAAAAAATATGTTCTAACAAAGTAAAATGTAAGATTACTATTTTTCCTCTGTAGTTAAATTTAATATATTATTATTATTATTATTATTATATCATATTATTATTACAACATCTTTTTCTTGAGTTACACGAGCTACACTTCTTTGTATGACTTTCTTTTCTTTTCTTTTTTTGAGAAAAAATGAAGGAGAAATTGGTCTCTTCACACTCATGTAACAAAAAATTAGTGAACAAATGTGAATTTCAATCCTCCCGCAAGTTTACTCCTTCATTCGCCTTCAAATACGCCGAAGTGAACATCCTATTTACTTGCAAATGCATCCTCTAGCACGCTAAATTTGTAGAAGTGAACACGACATTAAAAATTTACGATAAGGACAATAAGGATAAGTATGAAGATGGAAATAAGACTAAGATATGCATGCATATCATCCTTCTTATATATAATTTAAAAATTCATATGTTAGTCATACATACCCACACTTGATCAATGCAATATTCTTTGTTATAAAGTTGGACGTGTTCAAATAACATTCACATATATAATTTATTTGTCATCTTTAATTAAGAATTAATATATAGATAAAGATAAAAATATTAATATATTGAGAGATTATCTATATTAGTAAAAAATAATATGTGAAACATATTAACCAAAACTACGACCAGATCACTAAAAATAAAGAATATAGAAAATGAAAAGTTTACCATTTAGGAATTCCAATTAAGGAATTATTTTATAGTATAGAAGAAAGAAAATTAGGGCTAAGAGGAGGATGAAAATACTTCCAAAATTGAGTTAGAAAACTCAATAATGAAAAAATTAGAGATGGTTATGCGGGCTAGCTTGCATGTACGCAAGCAAGAAAGAATGCGAGGCAGAGTATTTTGGTCGGTTGACTTCGCTTTCGTGTTGTATAACTCAGAACAAAATATGTCCATAGATTATAATGTATCCACTTATATCAGTATTGTGTGGATTTATCATTAATTGAATTTACTTTCGAGATAATCTTTCATCATAAACAAAATTTAGTTTTCGTTATTGTTTTAGTTATACATGCTTGTTATAACATTTCTAAGAATTTGTACTTAAAAATTAAAAATTATAAAATTACGAAAATATTACTTATTTTAAGAAATAAATTTATAGAATTTATTTTTGTAATTAATTTAATTAAATAAAAATAAGGTTAATAAAATTTCTGGACTCTAATATTTTACATGCTACAGTTGAAAATGTAATACCCTTCTTTCCCAAGTTTTCCAAAAATAGAAACCCAACCCCCTCCCTCTCAGTTTCTCTGCAAAATTCAACTCTCTCCCCATCTGTCTCTCTCTCAAATCTTGCTGCCATCTCACAACCTCTTGATTCTGGATCTGGAGAAGAAACCACATCTGAGCCTCCTGCTGCCTCCACTCATAGCCTCTCTTCTTCTAGGTAAGCCTCTCTTTGTGGTTTGAAGTTCAATTTCGAAATTCAACTTGAATTCCTGCTTCCATTCAGAGTTTAATCAGGTGTTCATCCTTTCCATGTGGCTGAATGATGAATTCTTCTAGGTCAAGCTGAGGAATTCTGCTCCCCCTCTCTAGGTTGTCTTCACTCAAGTATTCACCCAAAAATAGGTAAGAGGAGCTGACTTTTCACCCAATTTTCGTATGAAAGGTGTTCATAAGTGATAGAATAGCTTGATTATGTGTTTAATCTGTGTTTGGAACTGCTTGTGTGTGAAATTGAGTGTTGGATGAAGTTGAGCGAGCCTGCATATGAAGAATAGATGAGAAATCCTGGTAATTTCGCCCAGGCGAGTAGCTCTCGCCTGAGCGAAAATACTAGAACATCACCTCTGTCACTGCGCGAAATCTCGCCTAGGCGAGCTGGAGTCGCCTGAGCGAGATAACTTCTCGTCTAGGCGAGCCAGTTTAGCCTGAGCGAGAGTTCGCCCATGATTTTTATTTTGCTACTGTAAGATGTCTCGCCCAGGCGAGAGCAGCTCGCCTAAGCGAGACAAACTCTCTAGCTTAGGCGAGACCCTCTAGCTTGAGCGAGATTCACTGCAGAAATTGAGTTTCTTCCCTGTTTTGATTAATTTCAGCTGTATTAATTGAATTGGTGTGATAATGGTTAGTCTTGTATGTGACTCTTATGCATGATAGTCAGTGTGATGATATTGTGTGGAATTGGTCTGTATTGTGTGATGATATTGTGTGGAATTGTGTGGAATTAGTCTTGATTTATTCTTGGTTCAAGTTAGCTTACCCTTCTTGCATGTTGTGTGTTCTTTGTGTCTTCTATTTTTGTAATGATCGTCCTTATTGAATGGCGTGAGCAGATAAAGGCGCAGGTGAGGATACACCCCTCCTAGATCGGAGTTGAGTGGTGTTGGACGCTTTCAGCTGTTATTGTCAACTTTGGGCCTGCTTAGATGTTTTGGGTGTTGTAACCTTTTTTTGGCTTTGTATGTGCTGTATGTATGGATAGTACATGTATAATTATTTTGAGGATGACTGCATTGTACTTTATACTGGCCTGTTTCTATCCACTGCTTTTGAATTATCCAAAATTAAATGTTCTTTTTTATAGTGTGAAAACTATTAAATTGGGATGTTACAGAAAAAATTGAGAAAGAAACTTACGAAAAATAATTGATTATTATTATTATTATTATTATTATTATTATTATTATTATTATTATTTTAGTAGTGAAGAAAATTCTTAAAAGTTAATTTTTCTCTTATAATTGCTTAAAAATGTAAACGTATTATATATTGATACGTAAAGTATTATTTAAAATATTTAAGTTATGATATATTATATATTATGATATTATTAGAATGATTATGAACGTTATTTTTCTCAAAAGAAACTTAACACATAGTAAACAAGAAAATAAAAGTATGCCATAAAAAATAAAGAAAAAACATTATCTTTAATTATTAATTAACGATTGAATAAGAGGAAAAAAAATCTCGTAAAATACTATGGTAAACTTAGATATATTAAGGTAAGATTATAAATCTCAAATATAGAGACCGCTATCGTTCCTTACCATTTCCTTACTCTCACATAATAACCGATAAGATGTTTATTTTATAATTAATTGTTCATCAAATGAATGTGATTACACATATAAGACAAAAATATATATATTCCGTTACAACATTATTTCTTAAAATAAGACAAATAGTGAAGGTTGTGTGAGGGTTTTTTGTGTCAATATCCTTGCTAAGAAACCTATTACAGGTTATAATCCTCAATATCTGAGTTATTGACATTAAGAGAAGAAGAGTGATGAAGAAAAAATTTGCAAAGATGAAAATTTGTGTGAGGAACTTGATCAACAACTACACAATAATAATATGGGTACGTACATTTGTTCATATTGATTCCTTCTATTAACAATGCAACGAATATGTTTTATACATGTTGAGTAATATTGAGATGGTTGTTAGTATTAAATTGAGTTGAAGTTTATGACCCACTTTATACATTATATTGGTAGAATTTTCTTTTACTATAAAATGTTATGTATATTGAAATTTTACATAATCAAACTGCTTATTGAGAGGAAAGAGTGAGTTGTAAATTTGAGTATTATGTTTATAGAATTTTAAATATTACATAAATCATCTTAAGAAGCTAATATAAAATTTCTTATTTTTATTTGTAATTCTTTGAATTTTAAAAGTTTGAATCCTTAGTATCATACTTTAATGTGATGGAATCTTTCGTATGAGTATGTCTAGTTTTCATCTTTACAATATGTGTATAGGTCTAGTTTTCATCTTCAGGGTATCTTTCTCTTTATTATTTTTTTTTTCAAAATAATCTTATTCTTTAATTATTTATCTATATACCTATTTTAAAAAAAAGTTTAAAAATAAAAATAATTTATCAAAATTTAATCAAGATTTGAGAAACGTAATTATTAAAAAAAAATATGATAATCAAATTCAATTAAAAAACAATTATGAAAAAAACATATGGTACACAATTTTTTCTTCTATATTCATAAAAGAATAAATATTAAAAAAACTCATGAGATAAAAAAATATTATTTATTAATCTAACATTTCAGTGTCAAATGATAAAAAAGAGAGTTGCTCTTTATCTTCACTAATAACATAAAATATATGAGAAATACAAAAAGAATGAGTTTAGAAATATAAAAAGACCGAGTTTATGTCTATCTTCCTATTTTCTTGTGAAACAAAAGAAAGTATGTGATAATGAAAATATGCAAGAAACTCAAAAGATAATGAGAGAGAACATACAAATATCTCAATAAATTTGTTTATATTTTATTATATTTAATTTTATGTTTTATTATTTATTAACATTAAATGTTATACTCTATTAAAAAATAAAAATCTACTTAATCTAATTTTTTCTAATATAATATACTACATATAATTTAAAATCTTTTAAAAATTTAGGAGGGACATGGTGATCTATTAAACACTAAGATCTGACTTTAAAGAAAGTTAAACATTATGTTATAAAATAAAATATAGAAGTATTTGAACGATAAGGAAATGAAAAATTTCATGGTGAAAGAAAAAAATCTTCAAATCAAATGAAAGTATGAATGAAAAATATAAAACAAAAATTATATTATTTAATAAACTATAAAATTAAGAATTCAAAATTGGTAATTACATACCGAACAATGTATAAAAAGAGTATAAATGATAAAATGGTTAACTATGTTTTTAATCATTAAATTATTCAATAATTTTTGTTTAGTCCATCTTCCAAATTTTGATTCAGCTAGGTCCATGTCTTTTCAAAATTTTGGTGAAAACTAACTGTGTTAGTTAGTTTTTCTTTATGTGGCAAATAATAATCCAAGTCATCATTTCATTAGGAACACGTGACAAATTATTTAAGTTAAAAAATAATTTTATTTTCTCTTACATTTTCTTCTTTCCCAAATCATTTTATTTTCTATTTCATCTTCTTCTTTTTCAAGGGGGGCACCTATCACCACCAGGGTCAGTTTAAGGATAAAGCTAGCAAAGTCACTCGCTTTAGGCCTCCAATAAAAGAGGGCCTAAATTTTTTTTTACTGATAATATTTTTTTATTAATTAATTAATTATAAAATTACTTTTAAGAAAAATAACCTCAACAAAATATTTTTGTACTTATATACCTCTATTAAATTAATTATAAAATTATGTTTGAGGTAAAAAGACCTCAAAGGAATATTTTATTACTAATATAGCTCTATTACATTAATTATAAATTTACGTTTAAGAATAAAATGTAATTAAATTATTATTAGTGTATGTTAATTTTTATTGGTATTAAAAATAATAATTAATGAGTTAAAATCTTTATTTAGTAAATTATATCTTTTTTATGAAAAAGAGAATAATTAGCTATTTCTATTCTCTTATAATTCCATTTTCTTCTTTTATCTTTTTTATCTCTTTGTCACTTCCCTTGCCTCTCATTACTTTATTCTCTTCTAAGAGTCATTTTTTCAGGGTCTTGCATATTACATTCATTCAATCTCATATTGTCCGTGTATACCAATTTTTCACCCTCACTTTTTGTTAGTATGTTTTTTTTCTTTCAAATTGTGTTGTAGTTTTTATTATGTTTTAGATTTGTACTAAAATTAGAAATGTTATTCTTTTGTCCAGTTTAGTTTTTCCGTACTTTTTGATTTACGAGTTTCAAGAGTTTTTTTGCATATATTTTGATGAGGAACTGAAATTTTCCTATAAAATCATTACTTAGATTAAGGGTTAGTCTTTTGGTAGATAATAGATTAATTTGAGCGTAATTCAAAGTTGGGTTTTATGTAATCAGATAATTCAAGTTTAGTAAAAGAAAAAACTTAGTGTCGAGTTGTGTTAAAAATATGTAAGCCATGAAAGTAAGAAGAAAAGATGCATACAGAAAACGCACAAGAAAAGTTTGGGTGAAAAACAACTCAAAGAGAGCTTGCTTGCTTATTGATTTATTATAACCTTTGTTCAATATATAGAGTACAATGTCTTATCATATAGAGGGAAAAATAAAAACTAAATAAAATAGAATATTTCATAATAATAAAAGAGAATCAAATATATGATATCTCTATCAATATAAATAAAGGCAGGAGATATATAATATCTTTATCATCCCTTCTCAAGGTGCGTATGAAGATTGTAAAGGCCCAACTTGGAAGTAGCAACCCGGAAAGTAGAAGGATGTAGGGACTTAGTAAACATATCAACAAGTTGACTTCTAGAAGGAATATGGAGGAGGTGAATAAGACCATCAACAAGCTTTTGTCGAATAATGTGGCAATCAAGTTCTATGTGCTTGGTTCTCTCATGAAAAGTGAGATTCTTGGCAATGTGAATAGCAGAATTGTTGTCACAAAAGACAGTGTAGGGAGTGGGAACAGAAAAATGCAAATCCTGAAAAAGGTATTGAATCCATTGTAGTTCACATGCCAGGGATGCCAAGGCGCGATACTCAGCCTCGGAAGAAGACCGTGAAACAGTGGTTTGTTTCTTAGACTTCCAAGCAACCAAAGAGGTGCCTAAGAAAACACAATATCCAGAAACAGAGCGTCGGGTAGTCGCACATGTTGTCCAATCAGAATCAGAAAACACCTGAATTTTAAAAGAGGTGTTAGATTTATACAAAAGGCCATATCCATAAGCATTTTTCAAGTACCGAATGATCCGTAAAGCTTGCTGCATATATGGTTCACACGGAGAAGAAACAAACTGGCTGAGTTGTTGGACAGCAAAACTAATACCAGGCCTGGTGTTAGTCAAGTAAAGTAATCGTTCAATCAGACGCCGGAAGGAAGAAAGATCTGGTAAAAGAGCTCCCTCTTCGGCATGAAGTTTGATAGAAGGATCAGATGGTATTGGTGCAGGTTTACATCCAAGCATCCCTGTCTCTCAAATGAGGTCCAAACCGTATTTCCTTTGATTCAAAACTAATCCATCAAGAGAATGAGAAACTTCAAGGCCCAACAAATACTTGAAGATGAGCTTTTACAGCATTAATTTCAGCCATGCTATTGCCAGTGAGAACCACATCATCGATATAAACCAATAAAGCAGTAATATCAAAGACAAATTTCTTCACAAAGAGAGAGTGATCAGCAGAGCTTTGTGTGTAACCAAGAAGAAGTAGCTCTGAAGTTAATTTTTGATTCCAATTACGACTGGCTTGTTTTAAACCATATAGAGGTTTGTTAAGCTTACAAACAAGATTTGGCTGGGGAAGAGAAAGACCAGGTGGAGGCTTCATATAGATCTCTTCATGTAAGTCTCCATGGAGGAAAGCATTGTCAACACCCAACTGATGAATAAACCAATCACTAGCAGTGGCCAAGGCTAAAAGGATGCGGACAGTAGTAAGTTTAACAACAGGAGAGAAAGTTTCAAAATAATCAATCCTTTCGGTTTGAGTAAAACCCTTAGCCACCAACCGTGCTTTAAACCTATCGACTGTGCCATCTTGTTTATGTTTGAGTTTGTAAACCCAGGGACAACCAATTGGCTTGATGTCAGAAGGGGGAGGAACTAAAGTCCAGGTCTGGTTTCTGTCAAGAGCATGTAACTCAGCATCCATAGCCTGTTTCTAGCAGTCATGTTGAGCAGCTTCTTTAAAGGAGAAAGGTTCAGCTTGGGCAGATATATTATGACAAAAAACAGTTTGGTCAGAAGAACAATTATCATAAGAAACAAAAGAATGCATTGGATAAGGTGTTGAAAAAGTAGAGCATGAAGTGGAAGCAGCACCACAATAATATTGATCTAAGTATCGAAGCCTGTTTTTCACTCTATGAGATGTTCTAAGATTAAGATCAGTAACTTCAACATTATCAGAAACAATACTAGTAACAGGGTCCGTAGTAAGGTCAGTGGCATGTGAAACAGGTAAAGTTGGAAAGTCATACATGCTAATATCACAATTATGAGAATCATCAATTGAAGCAATATAGTTATCAGAAGGCAAAGAGAATCAAAGAGAATGAGTAAGGAAAAATATTTTCATGAAAGATAACTTTCCTAGTCACAAAAATAGACTTGGAGTGAAGATCATACAAAAGATATCCCTTTGTTCCAGATTTATAACCAAGGAAAACATATTTTAAGCTTCGAGAATCCAATTTAGTTCTTCCAGTATTGGCAGAACTAGCGTAAGCCAGACAACCAAAAACTTTTAGATTAGAAAAATCGGGTTTAGTAGAATAGACCAATTCATAAGGAGATTGATCATTGAGAAAATGAGTGGGTAACCTATTAATTAGATGAACAACCAATTTAAGGGAATAGGACCAGAAAATGTTTGGTATTTTTGCTTGAAAAAGAATAGCACAACACACATTAAGAAGATGTTGATGCTTCCTCTCAACAATCCCGTTTTGTTGAGGAGTTGCAACACAAGAAGTTTCATGAAAAATGCCCTTGCTATTATAAAAATCATTAAGAAGAAACTCTTTGCCATTATCGGAACGTATTTTCTTAAGCTTGCAAGAAAACTGATTTTCTGTCAAATTAATAAAGTATTGAAGAAGAGATCTGACTTCTGTTTTATTTTTAAGAAAAAGAATCCAAGTAAATCTGCTATAATCATCAATTATAGTAAAAAAATACTTGTATCCATCAATGGAAGAGACAGAAATTGGGCCCCAAATATCAACATGGATAAGTTCAAAAAATTGAAGCGATTTACTCGTGCTGGAAGAATATTTCAGACGTTTTTGTTTGACAAAAACACAAGCAATAATAGAAGGAGAAAAAATATCAGAATGATCAGAAACAAGAAGCTGTAAAATTTATTAGATGGATGACCAAGTTTCATATGCCACAAGTTACAAGGACTAGCATTATTAATGAAAGTAGAATGTGGTAAAGAAATATTTGTGTTAGATATACTCAAGTTACATTTGTCTTGAGAACTATCTAAGAGATAAAACAAGCATTGATGTTTCCTAGCTGCTCTAGTTGTCTAGAAGGTATCTGTCTACACAATAAGACAAGTATTTTGGGAGAAAACCATAAGACAATTAGTATAATTAAGCAATTAAGGAATAAAGATGAGTTGAGCAGAAAATTCAGGGACAAAAAGAGTGTTGTGAAGGATAAGATTCCCCAAGACAATGGTACCCGAGAATTTAGCAATGACAGAGTTTTGGTTAGGTAATTGTATAGAAATAGGAATAATATGTTTGAGATTTTAAAATAAAGATTTAAAATGACAAATATGGTCAGTAGCACCACTATCTAAAATCTAAGAAGAAAAGGGAAAAACAAAACATGTGGGTTTGGTAGTACATTGATGAACAACAGTAGCTGTGGAAGAAGAATCATTGTGAGACTGCTGAATCAAGGTGAGAAGAGCTTCATATTGCTCTCTAGAGAAACCAAACTGAGCTTCAGCTTTGTCATCCTTCCTGGCACGAAGATCGGCAGTAGAAGAGACAGTATCAACCATACTAGCATGAGCCGAGGGCTTGGAAGGAAGAGGTTGGACTTTAGTATGTAGGTTAGAGCTTTGAGGCACACCATGTTTAATCCAACAAGAATCAGAGGTATGATTGGTTCGGTGACAATGGTCACAATATCTAGGATTACGGCCACCAGACCGAGGAAAGCGGCCTCGTCCACGATTGCTGGAGAAACCACCGCGAAATTTTTTACCATGTCCCTCGTGAAAGGCAAGATTGGCCGTAGAATCTTGAGAATTAGAATGAAAAACAGCCTTAAATTCACATTCTTGTTGAAGAATCAAAGAGAAAGTTTTCACCAAAGTAGGCATAGGCTCCATAGGCATAATTTGGGACCGAACCTGAAAGAATTTATCATTCAGGCCACGAAGAAATTTGATGACACAATCATCATCATGCTTTTTCTGAATCCTGGAAATCAAGCCACATGTGCAAGGAGAAGCACAGGTACAGACAAGAATTGTGCGATACAAAAAGAGTTCTTTCCAAAGGATTTGAAGGTGTGTGTATAATATTGAGAAATTGTGGAATCACCTTGTCAACAATTCTGAATTTCCTCCTGTAAATCGGCAATGCGAAATTTATCCCCGTGAGAGAATCGTTGAAGAAGATCAGTCCATATATTAGACGCAAACTCCATCCACGTAACAGATTGTTTAATGGCGGGCGTCATGGAGCGAGTGAGCCACGAAATTACCATTTTGTTATAACGTTTCCAAGCTTCATGAAAGGGATCATTAAAGGGGGGACATGGAAGGGTGCCGATAACAAAACAGTCATTGTTTTTTGTTTCTAACGCAACGAGCATATCATGTCGCCATTACAGATAGTTGTTATCGAAAAGAAGAAGCGACACCATGACAAGAGCAGGATTCTCACCAGGGTGAAGAAACAGGGGATGGGCGAGATTAGTGAAATGATCAAAGCATGGGTTAGGGTGCACAGGATTTGGGGGAGAACCAGAGGATGATGTAATATTGGCCATGGCAGGAAATCAACAAGAAAGAACAAAAAATGCGGAAGGCAATTTAAATCTGATACCATGTTAAATATGTGTAAGCCATGAAAGTAAGAAGAAATGATGCGTACAAAAAATGCAAGTTTGGGTGAAAAATAACTCAAAGAGAGCTTGCTTATTGATTTATTAAAACCTTTGTTCAATATATAGAGTACAATGTCCCATCATATAGAGGGAAAAATAAAAACTAAATAAAATATAATATTTCATAATAATAAAAGAGAATCAAATATATGATATCTCTATCAATATAAATAAAGGCATGAGATATATAATATCTTTATCAAGTTGAGAAGAACCTAAGTTTATTGAAAAACATATTAGACACAAAAAGAAACCATTTGATGAAAACATTGATAATGAAATTGTAAAATCTCTTCGAGAATCATTTAGAATTGATTTTTTTTTTTTGTATATTGTAGATAAAAAAATTACCACACAAGTAGATTTGAATAATTTAAAATATATGAAGATATTTTTTGTTTTTTATGTAGTGTTAAAAATTAAAGTCGTTAGATGATACATTTTTGTAAGAAAACTCCTTAAACTTTGAATTAATTTGTTGTATAATGATAGATTTGATTTATTTTCATAACTAAATATCTGAAGTGAAATTATAGATTTAAAAAATGATAAACCAATTAATATATTTAATTATATAAAAAATTAGATTATTTTTCAAATACATATATAATCTGTTAATTAAAAAAATGTTAAATAAACTTAATTATAATAATTTAATAAATAATTTTATATAAAAAAAATCAAAAATAAATTTTAAATCAAAGATCTCTATTTTTAAATTTGTTTTAGGCCTTTCACATTCTTGAGCCTTCCCTGACCACCACCACCCCATTCATGACCCAGATAGAGCCAAACTCGTTCCGACAACGTCACCGGTGCCACTCTTTCCCGTTTCCGTTCTTAATCTCAGATCAGAAAACATCATAGTGACTAGTCGTCGTGCCTCCATCTCTATTGAGCTCATCTCACTGTTGTCGTTGCTACATTCACGACAATGGACACGTCGGTGCCGCCGCTCCATCGGCTGCCGTTTCAACCAGACCCGAAAACAGCTAATGCATCTCTCTCCGCTCTTTGGTCTATGTGTTTTATTATTAGTGGAGAAAATGTTGGGCAATGGAGGCTGAAGAAGAGCATTAATTAGATGTGAACACAAATGTGGAGCAATGGAGGCAGAGAAGTTTTGGGAAGCCTTTGATAACCCGGGTAGAAGAAAGACTTGAAGTTATTCTTCCATGAGAAATTATTCTTAGATTTCGTGATATGAGAATCTCATTTTTATTAAATTCGTTAGTCAAAAGATTAAAAAAGAGAGTTATACAGAATTCTATAAAAACATAAAACTGAAACTTTTAACAGAATTTGTTTATAATATGTGACTAGAATAAAGGAAAATAATAATGTGGATAAAATAAAGGAAACAATATACTAATAATTATCACTAATTTTAATGAGTAACTAAATTATTCGGTTGCTGCAAAACTTTATATTGCTGTTAGACCTTATGTTGTGATGTTTTTAGTTATTTTCATTTGGCCAAAACTTTGATAAAAATGATTAAATAAACATTAAGTGATAGCCAAGTAAATTTGAAAATTAATTATAAAATAAATAAAGAAATATAAAATTAACACATAACAAATTATAAAATACTGAGAAGTCATATTTTCATCAGTGGAGTCATATAACAGTTACAATTTTATTCTTAATGGCTGAAATGAGATCCTCACTTCAGAATATATATATATGGTTGCCTTATTTGAAAAAAAAATCAATATGTTAATATTTTAATTATTTATTTTTATTTTTTTAAATTTAAATTAGAGTATAGCGCACGGATATTATGATATTCGTACCCGCCCGGTTAACATACCGGTATAAAAAATACTTGTAGCTATTACCCGCGGATATCCATTTCCTATCCATTACGAGTTTTATCCGCAGATATCCACGTGTACAAATTTTGTTGACATCCCTAATTAGAATCATGAAAAATAAATAATCATCTCTGTTACAAACTAATTACATATGCCCAAATTTTCAGTTATGACAAAACCTAACATGTTCTATTTATAATCCCAAACAATCCCCCAATTTCTCAATTGTGAAATTGCTCATAGAATAAACAATAAAACCATAAACAGAACACATTAAGATAAAAAAAACATTAATGAAACATCAAATGTAAAGAATATAAACTATAATCTAGAGTCTTACATCAATCCTCCAAAAAAAGAAAATTAGTTCTGCATAATGAAAAGAAAACTACAACGAACGGAAGGAGAGTTTCCCCATTTTTCTCTTTCTTTTATTTTCTTTTTTATTTAAATCCTTGTTAGTTCACGTCATATTAAGATTTTTCGCTGAAAAATCCACAAGTTGTGGAAAAATCCATAGGCCACTTGTGGATCCATCAGACACCTATGGAACTCGCTGTTACCTGTGGAACTTACTGTTTTACTTCCTTCACTTTTGACACTAACTCCCTCCAACTATGATTGCACCTCAAAACACCCTTCAAAATACCTTTGTACACAAACAATGCACTAACCTAAATGTATGATGTGAAACAAGATAATGCATGATGAAATTATTCTAATAATGCACAAATGAATAAAAATAACCTAAACTACTGCATGAAGGCACATACATTTTGTTTGTTCATCACATAACTAAGGAATTTCCATCTACCAACTATAAGTTAGTTTTTCAGCTATTGATAGTCATTTCTTCTTGCAGTTATTAATTAAACAAACTTGGATTATACTAATTGGCTGGAATTAAACATATATATATATATATATATATATATATATATATATATATATATATATATTTGTTTTCACGTTGAGAAGTTAATCCTAGATATTTTTTAGTAAATTTATTCCCTTCCCTTTTCCTCTTATATTGTATCCATTATGCATATGTTGTTGCAGTAATAAAAGTCATAACAAATTTGAATCTTATATAATCATATATAGTTTCATTACTAAAAATTCTTATATTACATGAGATTTTTCTTGTAAATTTGTTAAAAAAATTTACAAGAAAAAACTTTTTTCTACCATTTTTTCTAAGAATCTTAATTGGCAGGTAGTTCCTTTGTGAGTCATTATTTCCTACAAAATTATAAAATTTGTAAGTATTTCCTACAACATTTATTGTGAAAAGTGTTTTATACAAAATATTTTGCAAAAAATTTGGCAACAATTTTTTGCAAATTTTTTTTCATAAAAAAATTTATAAATATTTTCTACAAAAAAAATTCAAAATAAAATTGACAGAAAATATGAGTTTTTTTAGTAGTGTTTGTTGATAGACCCATGCTACGAAAAAACTCATCTTAAATCATAATGTTTTTTAATTGGATGATATTTTTTAGTTGGTGTCATTTTGGAATTTTGAACTATTGATGATATTGACTAATAAGTGTTCAATCAAATGATTATTATTTATCTATGCTTTTAGAAAAAATATGAATCAAATCTGTTTCGGGTGTAGGGACCAAGAGCCTACTAAAGAGCCTCTTCAAGCTTACTCTACTTCCCACTGCAACGGTAACTTCTCCCTGAAAATTCACTCCTTAGCTCGATCGACTGGGATGACGATCGGGGTACCTGTCTAAAGGGCTCCGATGCTTAAGCCAGTAAAGAACCGATTGGTGTATCAGTACAGCTACTGTAATAAATGCGAATTTTAAGATCCTCACCAACCTACCTTAGGGCCCTATTTATAGTTTTCGGTGTGGGCCTGTGATTAAGGTTCCTTAATCACGGCCCAATGATCCTTTAATCAAGATTACTGACTCGTTTAACGTTAATTAACCCGATTGACTGGTTGTTTGACCGTGCGACCGATGGCCGCTTGACTGGATTATTTATACTTCGTTTTTAACAAGTGAACGATTCGTGTATGGCTGACCGACCGACTACGCAAGTCTAGAGATTGATCAACGGTTGGTTCATTGATCGCCCTTTGTTATGGTTAGGTGCTATTCGTGCTTGTCCGATCGACCGATGTGCCATTACCGATGGGCTCTGACTTATTTGTCTAACTGTGGTTGACTTTTAACTTATTTATTTAACCGTTTGACCGATGGTCCAACAGTTTGTTCATCAGCCGTTCGACCGATGGTACGTGATTTGTTCGTTTGGCCGATGGTCCTACAGTCTACTCACGAGCCGTTCGACTGGTAGTCTTTGAGTGATGCTACGTGGTTTGCTTGTAGAACCGATTGACCGATGGGACATACAGCACAAAACCAAATTGTCCTAGACATTGATTTAATTGTGAAAATTAAAATCATGTTATGCAGAGTTTAATATGAATCAAACTCATGCATTATTTTCTTCAAATTAACCGTCAACACACGCACATTGAGCACCTCTACTTTTTTTTTATCTCCATCAGACGACAGAGCAAACCACAATCAATTGCAACACCAACTAGAAACAAAGAGACAAGGAGAAAGGGGTAGTTTCGGAGTTGCTTCCGTTGAACAAATGGGAGGAAGGAGATGTTTCCGCTAATGGAAGAGTTGGAGCGAGAAACCCTATACGTGATGACGTTGACGACAATTGTTGCGACGGCGCCGATGATGCCCAACCACGGCAAGATGTTGCCGACGATGGTTCTGGATGAATGGAGATTGAGGCGCGACATCCAACTCTTGGCTAGTGAAACTGGTCAGGACTAATTCCATAAATTTTAAAAACATAGGGACCTGACTAAATCAAAATTTGAAAAAGAAACTAAAATCAAAATTTTCAATAGTTTAGAGACCAAAATTGCCTTACATTAATTTTATCATAATTCTTCATTATAAAGTTAGACCAAGAATATTTATATTAACTTTATAACTAAAATCACACATAGGCAATGCAAATATTCTTTGTTATAAAGTTGGACGTGTTCAAACCACACTTTCATATATAATTTATTTGTCATTCCTAATTAAAAGTTAAGAAAATTAATATATAGATAAAGATACAAAAAATTAATATAATTGGAAATTGAGAGATTGTCTACACTAATTAGAAATAATATGTGAAATATATTAACCAAAACTACGGCAAAGATCAATAAGAATAGAGAATATAGAAAATGAAAATTTTATTAATTAAGGGATTATTTTATAGTATAGAAGAAAGAAAACTAGGCTAGAAAGCTTAAGAGGAAGATGACAATACTTCCAAAGTTGAGTTAGACAACTCAATAACAAGAAAACTAAAGATGATCATGCGGACAAGCTTGCAAGAATGCAAGAAAAAGTGCAAGAAGGATTGAGTATTTTGGTTCACTGACCCGCTTAAGTCTGTATCGTATAATTTGCAGTAAAATGTGTCTATAGATTATAATGTATCCACTTATATGAGTATTTAACAATTTTAATTACTTAAAAATTAAAAATTATAAAATTACAAATATTACTTATTTTAAGAAATAAATTTATAGAATTTATTTTTCTTACTAATTTAATTAAATAAAAATTAGGTTAATAAAATTCTGCAATATGATATTTGACATGTTACAATTGAGAAAATTGAGAAAGAAACTTAAGAAAAATAATTTTTTATTATTATTATTATTATTATTTTAGTAGTGAAGCAAATTCTTAAAAGTTAATTTTTCTCTTATAATTGCTAAAAATATAAACGTATTATATATTGATATCTAAAGTATTATTTAAAATATTTAAGTTATGAGATATTATATATTATTATATTATTATAATGATTATGAACGTTATTTTTCTAAAAAGAAATCTAAGACATCATAATAAATCAGAAAATAAAAGTATGCCATAAAAAAATAATGAAAAAAACATTATCTTTAATTATTAATTAACGATTGAATAAGAGAAAAAAAAAATCTCGTAAAATACTATGGTAGATTTAGATACATTAAGGTAAGATTATAAATATAAAATATAGAGACTCGTATCGTATCTTACCGTTTCCTTACTCTCACATCACAAAATAACTATAAGATCTTATTTTATAATTAATCGTTCATAAGTGTGATTACAATATAAGACAAAAAGAATTATATTATGTTACAACATTTATTAAAATAAGACAATTATTCTTAGTTAGTAAAAACATATATTAAACCAAAAGATAATGCTAGTTTGTTTCCCTTCTCGTTTCACCTTTTTATAATAATATCAAATTAACGTTATCATATCCGCTTTTCCTTAATTAGCATGTTTATCTTTAAATATTGGTGAAGAAAAAAAAAATGTAAGTGCTTAATAAGTTTTGAACTCTATCCACACACAAAAAATTTACTCCGATTTATATATATATAGTTTATAACACAGATTACGTCGTTGCAAATCTAAAATAAATCAGATCCCACAAATCCTCTGAAGTCAAACCGAATCAAATACAGAAAAAGTGAAATTTCAGTTACATCAATAAAAGAAATAATAAATCACTGAAATAAATTATAAAATTTGATGCCATAATTAGATCGTTGAGCAAATATTTTTCCCGGATAATAGAAAAAAAAAAGATAGAGAATAAGGAAATAAACACGTATAGTTTCACAAAATGGACTTTTTCATCCCACGAAATTACTAAAAAGGGAAACAACATGAAAAAGATAAAATCCAAAAGGTTTATATATAGACACAGAAGCAAAATTGTTATCACTAATTGTGTAGATAGAGGTTTTATAAGCGAAGAGGTTTTTTTGCTATAGCAAGAGAGGAAGAAAAAGAACAATGGTGAAGGAACAACCAATGACATGCCATAGGAAAAGTGAAGGTTGCTTGAGGTTGTTTGGTGTCAACATTCGTGCAAACAAACCTATTACATGTTGCGATCCTCAATCTCTACGTTCTTGTCATCAAGAGAAGAAGATTGATAAAGAACAAATTTGCAAAGATGTAAATGTGTGTGAAGAACTTGATCAACAACTTCACAATAATAATATGGGTACGTACATATGTGCATATTGATTCCTTCTATTAACAACATAATGAATATGTTTTATAAATGTTGAATAATATTATGATGATTGTTAGTACTAGATTGAGTTGAAGTTTATAGTTTATGACATCACGTATACATAAACTAATATTGTATTTGGTAGAATTTTTTGTCATTAAGAATGGTATATTTATAGAAATTTTACATAAAGAAGCTCCTTTCTTTTCCATTTAACTCGTCTTGCATAATAAATCCACATCTAAAAGGGAGCCCGCGAGAAAAATGCCTCCTCTATGAGATCTCGGTGCTACTGTCCAGCCCCACCTTCATTTTTTTGGAATTACGACTACTCGACTTTTTTTTCCTAAGCTAAGGGGAGGAGCTCTTCTTGCGTAGTATACCTTTTACCATCAATTTCAAGCTCGTATTAATAACCAGTATAATTCCGAACCTTTTGAGCAAGCGCTATGGAGATAGCGAATGCTAGCATTAGCCCAGCCATCCACATTGCAAGAGCTCTAGGTGGGTGTTCTTTCCAAAGATATAGAAGGTTAGTTTAGTAATAATAGTTGGAAGAAGAGTGAGAGAAGTTGTGAATTCAACTCTCCTCAATAATAGTGGGAGATATAAAATTGGTTTGAAAGATTCGGATTAAAGTGTGGAAAAGATTATGAGTTCAACTACTTCACTAACAAACGAGTTCAGATTCTTTATTAAATTTTTTTGATATTGTCTTCTACTGAACATTAGAAATATTTTATGTTATTGGTACTTCAAAAAATTAATATATTTTAAAGTATAGAAGAATCCAGTAGAAAATCTAAATTTCTAACAAAATTTAACAACTTTTTCATTTGTCAATAGAAAGTGTGTTTTTCCTGTAACATGTTTAAAATTTACAAAATCATTTTGTACATGGTTGGTTATTATTGATGTAAAATAGTTAACATTTGCTATGAAAAAGATTATTATTTTACATTTTAAAATACAAGATCAAAAATATAGAACAATTATATGATTATATTTAATAAATCCAATTTCACACTTGAAGTTTATATTTTTATATTTGCAGAAGATGATAATTAAAATTATGAATTGTATGATCTTTCAGGGAGAGCTACAAGAGTTGGTGATTTGGAACTTTCAAGAATGGTAAACTTGAGTTATGAAGAAAAGGAGAACGATAAAAATATGAAAAATTATAAGGATTTATATTTTGGTTATTTAAGGAATGATCCTGAGTATATAAGATCAAACATGAATGTTGGTCGAAATACAATGATGATGGATGCACGAAGAGAATCGATGATGAATTGGCCATTGAAACAAAATTGCAAAACTGGATATTTCTCTGATATCTTTCTTCAACGAAGACAACCATTCCATGATAAAAAGAACAAAGGTACATTTTTCATATATTTCTCCCTTCTTTTTCACATCACACATTTTTCAATAACCAAAGTTCTTATATTTATTCATTAGATTTTTTTTTTAATTCATAATTTTATAGGATTTATATCAAACAAGGTTCTTGAGTCTTCTGATTACATGTCTGATTGGTCATATTATATTTTCAAATTTGAACTTTTATAAAAATATTTAATATCTTTCATTGCACTTATATTTTTATTGAATTTTGACGCCAAATAATATATAAAAAAGGAAATTTTAAATTCAATCATTAAATTTTATTAAAATTAAAAAACAATAAAATAATCATGAAATAGTTTGCATTTTAATATATTTTAAAAGTATAAATTGTGTTAATTTTTATATGTACTAGCGTACACACCGGCGTTGTTGCTCCTGTGTACGCATTTTATAGATATACGTGATATTACATTAGTAGGTGATAATAATTATAAAATAATATATAATATATAAAATAAAATTATATTTATTAAAAATAAAGTGAGATATATCAGAAAAAATGAGAGAATAACTCTTGATAAATAAAGAGAAGAGATAGAGAATTTTATGAAAAAAGTTTATAAAAGTAACGGTCAATTTTTTAAAATTTAATAAATAATTATATTTTAACGGATAAAATTTGTATTTTGAAATATGGACACAAATGAGAGAATTTTGCTTATATATTCTAATAGATAAATAAAATATTAAATGATTTTATATACAAAAAATTTTGCATATATATATTTACGATAATTTTACTTTATATTATATTATATATATATATATATATATATATATATATATATATATATATATATTCTTTATTAGTAAATGTTAGTTGTTAGTTAGGTATAGGAAGAGTTGAACCTATGACATTTTTAACTCTCCTTCCTAAACCCTTCAAACCATTAGATCCATTACCTATCTCATATTTTTTTCCAATTTTTACTACTAGGTCAATATTCGATCAAGTATTACATCAATTTTTTAATTATAGACAATTTAAAAACTAATATTTTTGTTGGTCAAAATTTAGGTAATGTTTGTGAAAAATTTAAAGACCAATTCATAATAGAAATTATTTTAGTTATTAATTTGAAAACCAATGATAATATTTTTTAAAACTATTTTATTTACCAATAATTGTTAGTTTATAAATTTGTATCTAAACTGGTAACTGTAATAAGTAATTATTTTTATCATTTCCTTATAGTGTATGTGGTTGTTTTTGATGTGGAATAAAGTCATGCATTTACTATAAAAACTAATTAAAAATTATGAGAATCAAACTACAGTTTCCTTGACATGATTAAATTTTCCATGGAAGAGGTTGCAAGAAAGTATAAAGATAACTGAAATTATGAATGATTTGTTGTTTAAGGGAAACCATGGACTGAGCAAGAGCACAGGTACTTCTTGTGTGGTTTGAAGAATGTTGGAAAAGGGAATTGGAAAGAGATCTCAAAGAACTATGTAAGAACAAAGACTCCAACACAAGTTGCAAGTCATGCACAAAAGTATTTTCTCAGAATGGGTGCTTTTGAGACAAGAAAACGCAGAAGAAGCCTCTTTGACATTCCACTCGTTCGTTTTTACCCTAAATTTTCTCTTCTTTATTTATCAAACTTCATCTGTGTTTTTTCTTCTTTATGCAGTTTTTTTACTGTGTGTATGTTCATGGATATGGCAGGAAGAAGGTGCAGGTTCAAAAGTTCTTGCAGTCTCACAAATATAATTCAAAAATCACATTTTCGTATATATACCTTCTGACGCCATTTTGGTATACTTTAACACACGTACACAAGAGGAATCACATCACAGGTTTATCCTTTTTCTCTCGTCATTTATATTCATCTAGGGTTTTAGGAATCATAGTAATATTAGGGATAATAACGAGTCGAATTAGACATGAACCATGTTTATCTACTATCAATTTGTAACAGAAAAATCAATGTTATTTATCTCATATTCATTTAAAAAATATATGTAGGTTTTAAAGATTTATACACATTTATGGATCCCACAAATCTTTAGAAAAATAATTTATAAATTGAATTACTAAAAACATGTAAAATATAATAGACACTTGATTAAATACAAATTATAAACGGATATAGTAACATAATATTTTATAAATAAATAATAAAATATTTGTTATCTACAAATAATAAATTCTCACGAATATCAATTATTTATCATCAATTTTATTTGCAGATAACTGTAGATAAAATATTTTTATTATCCCAAGTAATATCTTAGGTACAATAAAATAAAAGTTCATTTCCAAACAAAAATCCTTTTTTTAATATGTATGAATAGGGATATCAAAAATATCCGTACCTGCGGGTATCCACGGATAAAACCCGCAAAGGATAGGAAACGGATATTAAAAATAGATACCCGCTATCTGCGGGTACGGGTATTTCTGATACCCGCATATTAACGGGGCGAGTACGGATATCATAGTATTCGTACCCGTGGATACCCGTACACGTTAAACTTTAATTCACAAAAGTACAATCATATATATATATATATA
>Ga0214544_1004445_pt1 | contig 28179 bp, 13 predicted proteins | sample CNSS3metaG_FD_160074 | JGI IMG/M metagenome (GOLD analysis project Ga0214544, IMG submission 160074) | Root nodule microbial communities from cowpea collected in UCLA plant growth center, Los Angeles, California, USA - CNSS3 | ecosystem: Host-associated > Plants > Roots > Nodule | place: USA...
TTTTTTCTTTCTACAATATCAAAACTAAGACAATTTTTTATGAAGATTAATATTTCTTATGCCTTCATCAACTATAATTTGAAATACTTTATTCTTTGATGGACCAAAAAACTGTATAAAATCATTAGAAATTATTATGCTTGTCTCTGATCCAATTCTAATTTAATCACCTTTTTTTAAAAAAAAAAAAATTTGGACTGTAATCGATTACAATACCTTTGTAATCGATTACATTTCACTCGAACATAATGCATTAATCATGTAATCGATTACACTTCGTCTATAATCGATCACATTACACCCAGAAAATTGCAACGCATGCACTAATTGATTACAGCATACGGTAATCGATTACTGAACGAAAAATGTAACCCCCCTGCACGATTACAGCATGCAGTAATCGATTACAACATGTTGTAATCGATTACTAAACCAAAAACGTTCACCCCCCATACAATTTCGCCCTTTGACCCGCTTGACCACGAAAACGTTTGGGGGCTACACGATTTCTTCATACGAAAACGTGCACCCCCATAACGTTTTGTCCATTTCTGTAATTTTTAAAAAATCTGCCTACTTCCGTAATAATACATAGTGATTTGCCTAGAAGGGAAAAAAAACCGTAAATTGGCATCCATATCTGGTAGTAAAAAGCCATTGAAATGCCACTGAATCACAGTTAGAAGCAATTTCGGCTTTTATTTGCAAGGAATCACTGAAGCAGACAAAAGAACTTCAATTAGTATTATTATTATTGTTATTATCCACTATACAAAAGCGAAGCAAGAAAAATGAAGCCTCCTTACATAGTACTTTTACCATTCTGCCAATGAAATCAAGAATCATACAAAAATGAAATTGAGAACATATCCTATTTGCATGTTCTTACCGCTTCAGTGATGATAGTGGAGCTACTTTTGATTTACTCTGATGATGTTTTATCTGTAAGCCAGGTCCAGCAACTACTGCAGTTCAGCTTAAAAGATATCAGTAACAATCATCCCTTTAGGCGATCTTTTGAAGTTTTACTTGATTCATTAACAAGTGCTTTATATGTAGCATAATCTGCAACAAGTCCTTTCTCAGAATTGAATGTGTCAACATCAAGTGAGCTTCCATGCTTGCAATGACCATCTAGTAAAATGTTATACGTGATATCATTTGGAGCCACCCCCAAATTAAGCATTGCATCTAACAGCATTTTAGCATTTTTCATCTGACCTTGCTTGCACATTCCATTCATTAGCGCATTATACGTGACAACTCCTGGTCTATGTCCATTGCTTTGCATCTCCTTGAGCAACTTGAACGCCTCCTTAACATCACCCTTCTTACAAAAGCAATCAATTAACATGGTATACGTTGGATCATCCGGTTTGAAACCAGCACTCAACATGTCTCTTAACATTCTCTCCGCATCATGAACTCTCCCATCTCTACAAAGCCCAGAGATCAGTGCCGTGAAAGCTACATCGTCAAGTTCAATCCCCTCTTCTACCATTCTCCTTTTAATCTCCAACGCAGATTCCATTTCTCCATCCTTGCAAAATCCATCAATCAGTGTGGTGAAAGTGATCTTGTCAGGCTTCAAACCACTCGCACTCATCCCATCCAGAAGCCGCCTAGCCTCCTTTAAATCTCCAACCTTACAGAGACCATTGAGCAATGCATTATAAGTAACCAAGTCAGGTCTAACACCCTGAGCCAGCATCATCTGAAAATTCTTCAAAGCCAAATCCACTTTCCCACCTTTGCACTGCCCATCAATCAGAGTAGTGAATGTAACACCATTCGGAACCAATCCTCTCCCGCACATCTCATCAAACAAAAGACTCCCCTCATCCAACCTACCCTCCTTACACAAGCCATTGATCAAAGCGCTGAAAGTGAAAACATCAGGATATATTCCCTCACTCTCCATAACACCCTTCAACCGAAAACCCTCCTCCACATTCCCCACTTTACAACACCCACTAATCAAAGTATTAAAACTAACAACCGTCGGCCGCAAACCCCTCTTGGGAATTTCATCGAACACCAACCGCGCATTACCAACGTCACCAACTTTGCAAAACCCATGCATCAAAACGTTAAAAAAATAAATTCTTGCCGGATACCCAGAATCCAAAACCTCCAAATATAAACCCCAAGCGCGTTCAACTTCAAGGGGTTTCAACCTGACCACGTGACGAAGCAGATTCTCGCAACCGCGAACCGGGGCGGGGAACTTATTCTTCAAAACCAACCTGAAGCACTCAACAGCGTCCGGTATAAACCCGGAATCAACGTAAGCGCACATTAGAGCATCGAAGACTACGCCAGCGGAGTGGTGACGGAGAGGCATGGTGCGGAGAATGGAAGAGAAAAGGGAAGAAGCGGAGTTGGATCCTTTTCGCGAAACGAGGAAGGAAAGAAGGGAGTGTGCTTCGGGTAGCATTCGGTGGAGGTAGAGGAAGTGAAGCATGGTGCAGTAGGAATGGAGCGTGTGGCGAAAGGGGGGTCGCGATGCGAGGTAGTTGAAGAAGGAGAGGAGGGAGGAAGGGGAGAGGGAGAGAGGATTGAGGGTGATGAGGTTGGCGACGTGGCGCGTCGTAAGGGAAGGGAGGATGCGCCGGAGTCTTGGGTTCTGAGAGTAATCATGGTTGTGTTTGTTCTGGGAATCTTGGATTGCTTCGGAGATTGCACATAGAAGGTCGTGGTCTTCGTAGGGGAAGGGGGAGAGAGAGGAAAATGGAAGACGGTGAAGGTGAACGCCAACGCAGGAACAGAGGGATTCAAAGTCATGATAGAGCTTGGTTTTGAAGTTGAGGGCCATTACCATGGCCATGGTTGGCTTTCTTCTACTTCTTTTGCATCTGAACTCAAGCTCACTATCTTCACAATGGTCAGAATTCACGTTGTCGTAAACTAATTATATTATAATTTAAATGTATATAATATGATACTTTTTTATTAAAGTTTAGTTATTGTTTTACTTCTTAGCAAATTTTAAAATGGTCTTTCTATTATTTAGAGTCTCAATTTAGTCTTTAAGTCTTGAAAAGTGACTCAATTTAGTTCTTTTCGTTTAATTTAAACAGACGTTGTTCAGACAGTAGTGAGGTGACACAATTGTACTGATACGTGTCAATGTTTTTAAGAGGCAAGAGCAATTGATGTAACATATGTTGAAAATGTTTAACTTTGTTTAGAAATGGGAATCATGAAACCCTAAATTTTTCCCAACATCCTAAATTCATTCTTCTCCTCCGCTACGTTGCTGCACAACATTCTTCTAATTATTTTGGACCCAAATTTTGTTGTTAAGAGACATGTCCGAAGCCAACTCCTATAAGTCTTACACTTGTTTATACAATGAAATTCGTGGTGTGTCTTCTCTTGGTGGTGGGTGGAAGGGGTTGGGTGTGTCTCCCATTTGTCAATGTGGAGAGGTTGCTGTACCCAAAACCCTATACCCAAAACCCCCCAAATCAAAACCTTATATCCTATACCCAAAATCCACAAAACCCTAAAACACAAGCCATAAAATTTAAAGCACAACTCACCTGGAATATGTTCCCTGATTTCGATACAGATGATAACTCCAAGAACGAAATTGATGCTACTCCCATTTCCTCACACCAACGCAATGCCTCGACAAATCTTTTTCACCCCTGATCCCAATTCCAATATTAGTAACCCTAATTACATTCAACCCAATTCACTTTCCACATAAGCACAGTGTAACGAGCCACGTAATTCGAAGTGAGACAGAGTAAAACAGTCATGTCACTGTTCCGTTATTCATTTTTACGCGGTTAACTTTGAGGACTAAATTGAGTCACTTTTGAAAACTTGAGGACTAAATTGAGACTCTGAATAATAGAAGGACTATTTTGAAATTTGCTAACAAATTAGAGGACTAAAACAGTAATTAAGCCTTTTATTAACGTACCTATCTTGTTTATATATGTCTAATTAATCAAATATTTAATATTTTTTTCTTGATATCATGTATTCTCTTCCAAAATAATGAAGACATTGTCAAGATTTTATATGACACCTACGGTAGATTCGCTTTTATTGGTATCAAATGTTTCATCTACATCAATATAAAATCCAATACATAGTATGTAAGACTCAATTATTTTCTGCTCTTATTTTTAAGGATTGTCCCTAATCAGTTGGACCTAAAGGCTGGCTTTAGGGGCTTACAAATCGTGAATTTGCTTTGTGGTCGGTAGTACTCACTTGCTTAAGTGTTGGGATATTCTGCTAGCTTTTTCCAGGTAAGGGGAGCTAGGGTTTATGTATTTAAAGTTATTTTGCCGATTTTTTGGTCAGTTTGTATGGCTGTGATACTTGGATGAGGTTGTTAGTCGAATAAAAATGTATGGTGTGTGAGTATGTTTGATTGATGTGGCGCTACTCTTTTTCTGCATTGCACACTTTTTTTAAAATGTAAAATGAAGATTTTTATTGCGTTAACCGTTAGATCGAGCTAAAATTTTAACCGCCGATCCTTAACAAAAAATTCTTGACTTTGACCGGTCGGATCTTTAATCGGAGCTCTGTAGTGAGAGTAGTTTTTATTGCAAGGTCACTGTAGTTTGGTTGTTGACAACACTGCACACTTTTCGTAAAATGAAAGTTACTACTTCGTTAACCGTTGGATCGAGCTGATATTTTAACAGTTGATCTTTAACACATAGTTTTCGACTTTGACCAGTCCGATCTTGAATTGGAGCTCTGTAGTGAGAGCAGTTTTTATTGCAAGATCACTGTAGTTTGGTTGTTGACAACATTGACCTTTGTTGCTTGTTTGGTGTACAACTTTCTTTATAGTTATTCAATTAAGTTGGTTCTTGTTTCATTTGGTTCTTGATTCAATCATATTTAATTTGAATATACATACAAAAAATTTCTGAGCTTTACACAAGCTGCAGTTTTATTTCTAAAATCCAAAAATCGTTTGTATAATGTGATGTTAAGTTGGATTGCTATGTTAAAGCATGAGATGAGTGAATATGCATGAGTAAAAATGGTTTATGGGTGGTGAATGATGAGTTTGGCATGATCTTGGTATGGAATATACATGAATGGTTGGTTATATATGTGGTCATGAATTTGGTATGAATGAGAAAATCTATAGTTTGCGATGAATGAGTTTAACATGATTTGGATATGCTACATCTATGGCTGGTTCCATGGTTTGAGAATGATGAGTTGGTATGGATTTCACATGGAATATGAGTGAGGGTTGGTTATAAAGGTTGGCATAAGACTTATATGCATGACAAGTATTAATTGGTTGGTGAAATATGAATCGTATGTGGTTAGGACGTAATTCCATGAGCCTCTAGGTGAGACTTCATGGTGGTGCCTCAGTTGGTCGGGACGTAATTCCATGGCCCCTGTTAGTGGGAGTTCATGTGCCCTATCTATATAATTTGGTAAGGATTTAAGGTAAGGTTGCATCCTGACACTCTAAGGAGTCAGTTAGTCTCACATAGAGCGGACTGATTCTTGTGGTGAGAGTAGCAGGAGGCATGAAATCCATTAAGGGCTAACCTTGTGTGTGGGGTTGAGACATTGTAACACTTAGCTCGGGGGTGAGTAGCTCGGTAGAGTAGGAAAATCTACCACAAGTGCAAACATCTGCTGAATCTGACTAAATTATATGTATCCGGATGAGTCGTGTCTGAGTTTTAGTGTATTGTTTGCAAGTCATAACATGATGGGTTGACATATGTATCTTGAACTATGAAATTGTAAGTAACTGCATGATAAACTATTTTTCGGCTCTAGCTTACCCTTCTGTTGTTTGTTGTATGTTCGGTATGTGTGGTTTTCTCTTTTTGCGATGATCATCAATTTATTGATGTGAGCATATGCGAGGAACACCCGTGGTCAACAGGTGATGGTTCCGCTGTGTAGCCCACCTGGACTAGATTCTACTATTTTGGGCTTTCTGATAGGGCTATGACCCATGTACTATTTTTGCCCTTTAGTACCCTAATAACTACTGTCAAGTTCTTGTATTTTGTTTAGTCTTGCATCATGGTGTGCCTTGGATCCCTCTAAGTATTTTTGGATATGGTAAGGAGTCATGGTTATACTTAGAGATGTCAAAAAAATTCGTACCCGTAGGTATCCGCGGATAAAACCCGCAATGGGTAGGAAACAAATATTAAAAATGGATACCCGCTACCCGCGGGTACGGATATTTTTGATACTCGCATGTTAACGGGGTGGGTACGAGTATCATAGTATCCGTACCCGTGGATACCCGTACCCACTTTAATTTATAAAAATACCCTCATAACATATATATATATATATATATATATATACACACACACACACACATAAGTAAAAAATATTATAGCCTAATTTTTTCTACGTTGCATATCTTGTCTTCATTCTTCAATACTTCAAGTATTGATATGTTGTCTTCTTTGAGATACACCCCCTTGACATTCTTCTCTTTTCTTTATTTGAAATTGGACATATACATCAAATCATATATAGACAATGACGTTTATGGTATGCTTGTTGTCAAATGATGGAATTAAAATTAGGGGTGTCAAAACGGGCCAGCCCGGCCCGTTTTGGCCCGGCCCGTTTTTGGCCCGTATTAAACGGGCCGGGCCTTGCTAGCCCGACATGGTGAAACAGGTTGCGTTTCTGAGCCCGGCCCGCGGGCTGGCGGGCTGGCGGGCCGGCCCGCCAATTTTTTCTCATTTGTATAATTTGTGACCCAATCAGATTTTAATTTTTTTCATTTCAAATTTAGTTGACTGAATAATGTCCCAATTTTATATTACCAAAAGAAATTCTCCTACAATTAAGAATACAACAACAATGATCTATTAAACAAGAAAATTATCACAACACAAATAGCCCTGCAATGGAACCAGAACGCTACGAAGTTGAAATGGAACCAGAACGCCGTGGGTGGAGGAGAAGTGAGCGCAGGGAAGAGTCGAGAAAAAGAGACGCAATCGCAGAGTGTGTGAGGTGTCTCGGCGCAGAGTGTGTGTGAGGGAGGGATACTGAAAAAATGTGCACGTGCTGTTTTTTTTATTAAGTGATACAGCCCGCGGGCCGGCCCGTTTTGGCCCGCGGGTTGGCCCGACGGGCCAGCGGGCTTGACGGGCCGGGCTGTCTCGGGTTGACGGGCTGAATTTCTGGACCCGGCCCATGTATTTACTGACGGGCTAGCGGGCCGGCCCGTCGGGCCCGGCCCATTTTGCCATCCCTAATTAAAATAAGAATACTTGGCACGTGACGATTGAGGTTTATTATTTTTTTATTTTGTTTATTTTTAGGAATCAATCGGAGAAATTGTGTTTTTTGATCAAAGCACTAATTAAAGAATTTTCAATTGTGTTGAACGTCATTTTATATTTACTTTTATAATTATTTGGACTTGTATGAACTTGAGTTTATTTCAACTTTATTTAAAATTTATTACAATGATGTATTTTATTGTATTTTATTTGAATTTACGATCAAATATTTGTTTTTAAATAATTTTGTAGATACTCGCGGATACCCGTGGATACCCGCAGATATGAAAAAAATAGGCGGATACCTGTATAACGAGTATCCAGCGAGTAGGGTACGGGGGAGCTACTACCCGTACCCTACCCGCCCCGTTGACATCCCTAGTTATACTCCATGACCCATCTCTTATATCATCCATGTGACATATCATTTAATTAAAATAATTATTTAAATGAGGTGTTACATAGTACAATATACTTATTTTATTTAAAGAGAAATCATTACTTCTATGGTTAATTCATACCATGAACAATTTTTAACAGCAAAGAGAAAATAAAATGTTAAATAAAATATAACTATGGAAATACAAAAATGTGAAATTTTTGTTGACATAATTTACCTGAAATATATGTATATATTCAAAAAATATTATATAAAAATACGATTCTTTAAAAATGAGTAATATGGGATATAATGTATATATAACATACAAGGCAAGATCAAATTACATTTAAGATTATTTTCATTCATTTTTACAAACTTAATATTTCTAAATGTATACATTTCTTCTCATATAATTTTTTTTATATTGGTTATTTTTTATATTTAATATCCATTAATGAATTTTGATATAAATGTTTTTGATGTAGTAGAGAAGTTTCAACATATTCTACATCAATTAAAACTATCATGATCATTATAAAAGTGAATTTTCTATTGATTAAAGCTATAATAGATATAGAAAATAACGTTACTTTCAAAGAATATGTAGAGATCCTGAAATTTTTGACATCGAATATCGGATAATTAAATATTCATATTTGAAAGAATGATAATAATAATAATAATAATTAAACTTGCCAAACTTAGAAGAAAAAATACATTAAAACCATTTAGATTTTAGAACCCAAACAAGTGAGAATCCAATAAACTTGAAAAGAAAATCAATCTGGTTAATATATTATCAGATAATATATATATATATATATATATATATATATATATATATATATATATAACATTGTTGCCAATTATGACATTCTATGTAATAAATAGGAGTTGTTACTTTTCGCATTCATACATAACATAGTCCAGTCATACATAACATAGTCCAGTATTACGCTCGATGATGTACAAATAAAAAGAAAATGGAATTCATTGTGAAGTTATTGCTCCCGTACTTACAACCACACTCTCTAGAGAAAATTTTCAATGAGAGAACAACACTTTTTTACCCCAATAATTTGTATATGAAGAAGACAAATCTACAACATGAGAACAAACAAGTATATGTTAAAGAAACATGCGAAACCAGTACCCAGCATTGGAAAACAATCAGAGTGCACCCATTTCCATTGGCAAACGCTTAACCTCGTTAACCGCAGGTACTTGCTTTGTCGGTAACCCACGACGAGAAACCCCCACAGCACTAGGATCCACCACATCTTTCTCTCCTCCACAAACAGCTCCATGCCTTAGCCAAAACCCTTTTCTAACCTTCTTCTTCTCATTCTTCTTCTTCTGCGTTCTTCCATTTGTAGAGTTATTGTCAGCATCGTTGAAAGGTTTGTGATGAGAATCCTCCACAAGACTATTAAGTTGCCTTGAAATGCTTTGCACTTCGTATTCATCAAGAAGGGACAGCTTCTTTGCATGAAGATTTGGGGACCCTTCACGTGCTTCCATGGCGGTTCTCATTGCTTCTAACCTGTAACGCGAAGGCCGTGGCTCGTGGTGAGTTACTGTGGCATGAAACTCGGTTATGGTCTTGCCCTTAGAGCCCGAGTTGTGTTGGTACCATGCCCATGCAGCAGCCTTTACAAAGGACAAGTCATTGGTATTGGTATTGGTGTTGGTGCTGTTTTTGGGTGGTTTTCTTCTCTCCATGAGAAGGGTTAGGAAAGAGAAATTGGAGGCCATGAGTGTGATGTGAGAATGTGTGGGAAAATTAAGTTCCACGCAATGCAATGCAACGCAACAGGGGAAAAGTAGTAAGTAGGTTTGTTTAATGCGTTCTACAGTGTTGTGTTGTGTTGAATTTAGCACTAGGTCATGTGTGAAGAAAGGTATATGTGACTTTCTTCCACCAAGTTGGGCTGGGCCGTGCACAGAGAGTCCTCGTGCTGCTGTCAGCTATTAATGGGATCATTTAATTTGGACGCGTGTATTGGGCCCACCATTGGGCCCTACTACGAGAACGGTTTTATTTCTTGTTTCTTCTAGCTAGGAAGAATACGTGTACTTCTGACTTGTCTATTAGAGGCTGCTTCTTATTCTTTGTTCTTGTAGTTTTTAAAACCAGTCGTTTTCGTTTAAAAACGTATTTATATACACATGAGATGCCTCAAACAAAAGAAAATCACACAAAATAACATTAATATTGCTACTTGAGGTTCCAAAACTTGAAATGTACACAGAGGAAATGAAACAACAATTCTTCATCAGGTACTTGGTAGCACCAACAAACATGACCTAACATCCAAACAGTACAAAGAAAACATTAAAAAGCACAAATTATCATAGTAAACATATAAGCAACAAAGATCTGAGGAAGACACGTGTGATTGCTCTCAGACTACTTTCATGGTTTCCAAAGAATGGTTGTCTCAGCAATCATCGAAGTGACGACATAAGGGTCCATGTTAGATGCAGGCCTTCTATCCTCAAAGTATCCCTTCCCTTTCTTCTCTGTGTCCCTCCCTACCCTAATTGAAGCACCACGGTTTGCAACACCCTGCATTCCCACATCAACACCACCATCAATCACATAAACTAATAACAACTCAATGTTTTGATTTTATGACTCCTTTTAATTTAACATCAATTCAAAAAACTAAGTGACATAAGTAGAAGATTACAGTAACAAATGTTTCATTGCTTACCCATATGAAGGTGTTAATGTCAGCTGTCTCATGTTTTCCTGTCAAACGACGTTCATTGCCTTCTCCATAAGCAGCAATGTGCTCCTTGTGCCTCTTTTCCAACTTACTGATTGCGTTTTTGATTACTTCATAGCCACCATCACTTCTCATGGACTTGGTACTGCAACATTATATACATATAATCCACTTAGTCAAGTTTAAAAGTAAAGTGACACCATGTTAATTACTAACAAACAAACAAACACATTCATTACCTGAAATTCGTGTGAGCACCAGCACAATTCCAATCACCCTGGTTTTAAAGAACACGGCCAAAATGACATGATTTAATATCATTACACCAAATTCAATAAACCATATATACATAAGAAAGTATGCAGTGGTAATAACACATGAATGTTTTGATTGAATATGTAGAGAATCAAATATGGTCTCAGTTTTTTCATGAGTATGGGATACACACCTTAATCGGTTGAGGATCAAAAGAAAGCACCACCCCAGCAATCTCAGTGATCCTCTGTTAACACAGATAAAGATATTGCTGTAATATTTTCACAAAAAAAAAAATAATGAATTTGATTGTGAGGGTGACACAGTGTTCAAGTTCTAACAACCTCCAAAATGTAGCGAGCAACCCACAAGTCGTCACACGCAGAGATGCCAGCCGATGGACCAATTTGGAATTCCCACTACACATCATGAAGAATGAATTCAAATCAAAGTTAGAATGTGAAGAAAAAGAATACAAAATATAAGTCTAGAATACAATATAGATCAAGCAACATCCAGCTTTATCTAGAATTTGGCATTGGCTGAAACAATAGGGTTAAAGAATGATTAATATGAATATTTTATTTTAATTTACCTGACCAGGCATCACTTCTCCATTAATTCCAGTAATGTTAATGCCTGCATAAAGACAGGCTTTGAAATGCGAGTTCACAATGTCCCGTCCGAAAGCTTTGTTTGCACCAACACCACAATAGTAGGGTCCCTTTTGAGCAAGGGAAAAATTTCAATACACGTAGCAACAAGACAATAATGGACGGATAAGTTTAAATTGTGTCAAAATTTTAGAAACCTTTCATAGAAAAGATCATGTAAGTGGCCGGAATAATCTGACGAATGCCATACAAAAATTAAATGCTGGTGGTGATTTACATCAAACACCTAATCTTCATTTTAAAAATTGAAGAAAACGAATATCACCTGGGGTCCAGGAAAACCACCGATAGGCCATCCAAGAGGCCATTGGACATCTTTCTGCAACAAGGTGTATTCTTGCTCAATGCCATACCTAGAAGGAGATCATACATTAAGAATTATCGTAGGAAAAAGAAGAAAATGATAGTGAAAGGTCACTAGAAACTGCAAGGAAGCAACAATAAATACCAGGGTTCTTCAGCAACAACATCAGGATGGCTGAATATCTTTGCCGCATTATATCTCTTGTTGGTAGGAATGGGTTCTCCCGCAGCATTGTAAGTATCACACATAACCTGCAACCAATTGCAATTATAAGACATGAGATGTTTCCATCAAGGAAACATGTTTATCTGAAGATTTTTTTTTTTTCACACATAAAATAGCAGACAAGAAGAAACATACCAGAATGTTTTCACCCCTCCTGAATGGATCCTTGAAAATTGCTTGTGGACTGTTGTATTTGGTTAAGAGACAGAAGATTAATGAGAGTGTTCGGAAAAGAAAGAACCCTAAATATGTGATGGTCCAAATTTACCCTAAATAGAAGAATCAGAGGCTTACAATAATAGCACTTCACTATCTGCTCCAGGAGCTTGACCAGTGCTGGAACCATCATAGGTCCATTTGGGAAGCTCGGAAGGGTCATTAACCGGACCTGAAAGAGTCTTTATATCCAAGACCCGTGCCTTACTCCTCATGTCCATACCAGATCCACCAACCCTGTCATAATAAAAATCAAAAGGGGTTAAGAGTTGATTAAGCGTGTCGAAAACAATTGAAGCAAGAACATGTAGTAGTGCCAATGTGTGGTCAGTATATGCATTGGTGTGTGTAGTAAGCGAAACTTTAAATTTCAGTTGCGATTTCATCACATAATATCATAGAAAATTGACAAAAAAATGTGGTTAAGATAGGATGAACTAGCAATTTAAGTAGAGGATCATTGTTCAAACATACAAATAAAACCAAAATCAATATTATTCAAAGCAAACAAGCACAATATTATTCAGGTACATCAAGAGAATGTTTGCAGTATAGGTACATGTTACGTGAAAAAATTCAGTAAAATTGGGGTTGGTAGTGGATATTTAAGAACATGAGTTCCTTTAAATTTCAATCATAAATACTCCCAATTTAGAATGATTTCTTTTTTCTTTAAGGAGAGAAACAAGAATATCTGAAAAGAATGGGAAAGCAGAAGAAAGTTTCATCCAGATCAAGCCAACAAATGTAAAGAGATTCACTAAAGAAACATATTTTTGCTAAAGCAAAAACTAACAAAAAACAGGAGAATCTCTCAAACTCATTTTGAGTAGAGTGAGTATTTACACTAGCGAAAATAATCAAACTAGGAAAAAAACAAAAGTATTTGAAAAGAGTAGGAAAGAAGAAGAAAGTTTCAATCAAATCAACCCAACAAATGTAAAGAGGATTCACTAAAGTGACATATTTTTGCTTAACCAAAAAATAGCATAAAAATGGGGAATCTCTCAAACTCATTTTCACTTGAGCGTGTTAAGGGATTTTGTGTCCTTGTACAAATAGGTTAACTTTTTCATAACAATAGTATCAGAGCCTTGCAAGGAATCCAATGTCTCGAGTTCAAATCTTGGGGAGGAACCTACTCCAATAAAGGAGGAGTTCTGAATTCACCATACTTCTGAAGGAGGGACAATTGTTAAGGAATTTTGTATCCTTGTACGAACGGGTTAACCTTTTTGTAACAGAATAGCAGAAAACAAAAGAATCTCTCAAACTCATTTTCACTTAAGTAAAAACAATCAATCAAGGAAATAAACAAGAACATTTGTAAAAGAATAGGAAAGCAAAAGAAAGGTTAAATCAGATCAACACAACAAAGGTAGGAAGATTCACTAAGTGACATATTTTTGCTTAAGAAAAAATAGGAGGAAACAGGGGAGTCTCTCCAACTCATTTTTATTTGAGCATGTATTTTCACTTAAAAGAAAATACCTTTATTCCACTTGAAACATAGGATTAGACTGAACGAATAATTTCATTTGCTTGAGTAAAATTTTATAAAAATATAAAAGTTCTTGAGTGTCGATTGTTGTAATATTATTTTTTCACAATTTTGTTCCCTCTCTCTCGACTTTAACATTTTTTTTGAGTAATTTTGAGAGATGAAAGGAGGAGAAGAAGGAATCCCGGATCAATTAGAAAGAAAATTCAAGACTTATTCTTTTTCTCCTAAGGAAAACCATCATTATCACAGTTGACATATCTTTCTTGTATTGAAATTGTATGTAACATTTTTAAATATTTAAATAATTTGATCACCAGGCTCCTGAAGGAGGGACAATTGTTAAGGAATTTTGTGTCATTGTACAAACGGGTTAACCTTTTTGTAACAGAATAGCAGGAAACAGAGGAATCTCTCAAACTCATTTTCGCTTAAGTGAAAACAATCAATCAAGGAAAGAAACAAGAACATTTGAAAAGAATAGGAAAGCAAAAGAAAGGTTAAATTAGATCAACACAACAAATGTAGGAGGATTCACTAAGTGACATATTTTTGCTCAAGAAAAAATAGGAGGAAACAGGGGAGTCTCTCCAACTCATTTTTATTTGAGCATGTATTTTCACTTAAAAGAAAATACCTTTCTTCCACTTGAAACATAGGATTAGACTGAGCGAATAATTTCATTTGCTTGAGCAAAATTTTATAAAAATATAAAAGTTCTTGAGTGTCAATTGTTGTAATACTATTTTTTCACAAATTTTGTTTCCTCTCTCTCGACTCGAACATTTTTTTTGAGTAATTTTGGGAGATGAAAGGAGGAGAAGAAGGAAGTCCAGATCAATTAGAAAGAAAATTCAAGACTTATTCTCTTTCTCCTAAATCATTAGTGTAAAAGGAAAACCATCATTATCACAGTTGACATATCTTTCTTGCATTGAAATTGTATATAACATTTTTAAATATTTAAATAATTTGATGACTCGATTTTTTAACTAATATAAATTGATGTTGAAAAACATATCTTAAACCTGAGATTAAATCAAATCATCTGATATGTTTGAATGTCAAAAATAAATTTAAATATATTAGTTAAATCAAGTTTCGAAAGAAATTTTTTTATGATAATGAGATGAAAAATAAGATGTTATGATTAAATTTTTAAATATTCTAGTTCCAAAAATTAAATCAAAAGAACTCTTGAACTTCGAATAATATTGAAATTAAATATATATTTAATTAGAAAAGTACATTGAAAATGAATATGATAAATTTAATATGCAATACTTCTTTCAATCTAACAATTTTATTTATGAAGTTTAAAATTATTTTTATGAATATAAATCTTGAATAGATTTTGTTAAACACTCTTTTATGGAAATCTTTAGTGTAAGTTAGTCAGAGATATAACTAATGTGAATGCATAAATCCCTATGAATACTACACTAGAGTAGTAGTGTAGTAGTTACTAGAGTAGTTGTTAAACGCATGCAGGGAAAAGAAAACAAAATATTATCAGTACATCCATGCACACATAAGAACACATAGAGACATGCTATATTGCAACTCTTGTTTACACGTGCATGGGATGTGAATATGTGGTGAGAAATGAGATGAGACACTGACCATATATATTCCGCAATCACCTTCTCAGTAGCGTTGGAGAGGTTAAGGTTCATCAGATCGGAGAGCAACGACATCTTCTTCGAATCAAAAATTTCAGCATACAATCAGAGTTTCTCTTTCTATTCCCTTGTACCACTGTTTGGATACAAGGTTAGTGGACTTTATAGTGTGATCTCTGAAATGCTAAAACAATTTATAAATGTTATCACCAGATTGAAAAGAAAATCAACATACACTGGGGGGGACAACTTTCTGCAATAGGAATCATGCATGTTTCAAAAACCTACACTGTATATATAGGTTTTCTTCAAATTATATATAATACGTTTTTGTAACAAGATACACTGACATAACCTACACCTGAAATTGTCGCATTCTTCCATATCATTAATCACCTTGAGATCTATAACTTCATCACAGGTTTTGTTAGAAAACTCACCTTCACTGTTCCACTTTGATTTTTTTTCAGTGAATGAATAAATTAAAGAAGAGTACTTATGTCTTAAATTTTGTACAAATAGATCAATAACCTATACAAAAGAATGCACATCGAAATCTTTCAAAACATGACAGTCAATAACTAGAGATCCATCAAAGATTAAAAAGACCCTAAAGAAGATGCACATGAGACTAAAGCAGTAGCCATAAACTTGTTCTGTTGTTCCAAAATACACAACCAAAAACAGAGAGAGAAAGACCCTACACATGAATAAGTATAGGTAAAGTGTATAGAATGACGCATTCAAAGGTCACCAATACCATGGAACCCAACCAGGAGCCAAACATAACCTGAAGCAATAAGACATAATCAATATAGCCTGGACAGATTTTCATACCGAATTGAAGAGCTCAAAATCCTCATCTAAATGGAGAAAAAGTTGAGAAAAACAGTCATGAGAGAAATGCAAAGTTGTTTTTATCCCAAATATGTTCAGGTTCCACTTAATAAATATAAGTCCCTATTAAAAAGGTCTTGCATCTTTCTCACTTGTCAAACTAAGAACACACAATAATTATCATATCATAAGGATTTTAAGCATGAGAGAGGTGAAAAAACCTAATCACTATATGAAAAATTTACTGATAGAATTTTGTATTTCATCCAAACCCAAACTGTTACTTGTGTTAAACCAAATATTTCGTCAAGATCAACCTTCTTTTGTTTGAAGATTGACATTCTTATTCCTATGTTTCCAGATTTCCTCCACTATTACTTTGATTTATTATAGTGTTGTTATTGTATTACTAATGTTAAGATTAACATTCTTATTTAATTACCATCTTCGCTCCTTCTTATAGCTTCCAAGTTAGGGACCTAGTAGTATACATAAATGTTATACAAAAATATTACTTAACAAACTTAAGAAAATGCACCCACTTTTACAACCAACTTTAATGCTATAATAATATATATTACAATTTATATTAAAAAATATATATAATTAAAATATTGTTATTTTGACTTATTAAAGGACTGTTTTATGCTTAATGGATGTTAATAAACTTTTGAAAATATTAAACCAAAAAGTCATTATTAAATACAAAAAGTGCATAAGAACAATTCAAAAGTCATATTTTAAATTAAAAAAAAAATCAGATCATGGACAAGAATTGCACAATAGGAGATGTCAGATAATTAATAAGAGTATTTTTGTCTTGAGATGTCATATAGTAAGGGTATTTTTGTCTTGAGCTGTCATATACTAGGGGTATTTTTGTCTTCTAGAACCAGTGGAGATGTAGGAGAAATCATGGGGTGCAGAAAGATATATCTCCACAAACCATAGGTCCAGTGCTCAGACTATTGAAGTCCAACACATGCCTAATTGTTGCTTTAGTTTTTTCACAAAACCAACAAAAACATCACACAAAAAATAAAAAAGTGATCCAAGAATTATTCGGTGTAAATTACAAGCTTCTAATCCCTGCACGCACTTATGAGAAGCAACTATGAACAGGAGCAAGCCTTTCAAACAAAAAATTACGATAATTCTCAGAAGAACCTATTAAAAAAACGAAACTAATTTCTACTTGTAAGAATTCCAATTTTTTGAATCTATGCTAAAATCATGGTCATTTTCTTTCTTATGAGAAAAACTGGAAATGAGTGGAACTAAAAAGAAAGATAGAAATATAGGCAATTACCACAAGGATGTTTTCTTTGACCCAAGTTTCAAAAACTGGAAATGAAAACTTTTGTTGGTTTTGCAGCAGTAGAGAAAGTTGAAGTTTTGGAGAAAGATTTGAGAGAAAGAGTATGGTTTGACAGAGAGAGAGAGAGAGTGGGAATAAATAATGTAAAAATGGAGAAACAAAAATGCAAACAATGCCGCTTCTATCTCTTCTCCTTTGAGATGCACGTGTCATCTCCCTTGACACCTGCACTGGACAACATAGTCCTTAATCCTATGGCTAAAAATTCCTCATGCTAGTGAGCAATGTTGATGCTATTCATAAAATAACATTGTAATATTAATATGTTTAAAAAAAAAAGTTTCATAGTTCAGATTAACTTTCAGGTCAGTTACAAACACCTATACTTCTAATCTATGAAACATCCTGGGAACACTAAAAGAAACATGGAAACATTGGATACATGGTACAACAAGAAAAATCTCGGAAATTAAAAAAAGAATTCAAAAAACATTCAAAAGAAAAAAGGAAAAAACGTGGCAAAGCTAATTTGCATAACGGGGGCACAGCATGGCTGTCTATAACATTGACGTGTGGCTCAAAAAATTTCGAAGAAACTTTTCTCTCTTATGTTTTACACTCTTTTTCAAAATGCATAAAGGTCTCCTCTTCTTACCTTCTACAAATTTCTGCTCTATAATAGCTATCAATGGAGCTTTTCCTTTGTCAAATCCTCAATTAAATGCATTCTTTTACTTTAGTTCTACTTGATTTTAAGTTAGTTCCCAAAACAAACTTTATGTACGTTCCTTTTTCTATCATCAATGGTTTTAGGTTTGACACCGACTATTTAGTTGGTAAATTTTATGTATTATACTTTAACATTTTGATTTGTACATATCTCTCATTTTACTTTAACATTTTAATGGATTTATCTTTATATGTTTTATGCAGATATCATTAAAATATTTATTAAATTTGGAACTAAAAGAGAGTTTGAAAAATGTCATAAGAAGACCAAGATGAATGTCATTTCTCAATAAATGCTTATGGGTAACAATATTTTTTGTTTTAGATTTTAAGTTAGTATATGTTATTTCAAAAAATTTATGCAATACTATTTTTGTACATTAGTTTTCGAATGAAATGGACTTTATTTGGAAACTATGTTGATGAATTGAATGCATAATGTTGTTATTGTTGTACACTTTCACAAAGTCAAAGTCTTTCAAGGTATGTGACTTTGTTCATAAATTTTTTAATATTTTATTATATATTGACACATATATTAAATAATGTTTGTTTCGATAAATGTATGAATTGTACCAAGATAATTATAAATGTGATGGTAAAGAGAAAATAAAGCTTACAATGTTTAATAGAAGTTTTATAACTCACAAGATATTGGTGACATAATACAAAGTCTCTCTCACAACATCTCACCCAATTGTCTGAATCTTCTAATACCAACATTGAAGACGAATTTCTTCTACCATTAATATGAACTTTATTTGTCTTTTGCAATATGAAAAAAATCTCATTCAAATCTTCATGTCTCTTGCATTAATCACAAGTCCAATTTTGTTGAAAATTTATTCATACATTTAAGTCTCGCTAAAAACAAGAAAGGTGACTATTCTACAAAAATGAGAAAGTTTACTATTCTACAAAAATGAAAACTCATAAATTCACATAGTTTTATGATTTTGAGGATAAATTGTTAAAAATTTAAATGTGAATTTAAATTTTACCTTTAGTAAAAATAAAAAAGTTAAATATATATATATATTTATTATTTAAAAATTTTGGATTGGAAATAATGTGAATTCCTTATATGAAATATTTCTTTAATATTAAGTCTGTAATTAATGATTCTCTCTCGAAATATGATCAAATCTGAATATCATATGCTTAGCCCCTTTCATTTTCAAATACTCTTAAACACACTTTTGTCACTGTTATAACTTGTAGCCGGATATTTTGTAAGCATCATGCATTGAAAATGTATCATATTAATATCTCTCCAAACAAACACATCCTCTTAAGTGAGATCCATTACTAGTTTTTTTAAGAGTTGTAACAAAATTATATTATTCTTTTGGCTTTTAGATATTATATTGTCTTGTAATTATAAGATTTTTTTATTAATTAATATCTAATTATATATATATATATATATATATATATATATATATATATATATTCAGTTGTCTGGAATAATAAATACTTTTTACGAATTACGCTGAACATGTTACCATACTCAATATTATCTTCTATATATTATTGTAACTTCGACTTTTATATATTTGTTCTTGAATGAATGAAGTTAGGACTAATAGTATTTCTACATTGTTGATTTGTAAATTACCTTTCTATTTGTGTTGAAATAGTTTTTTAATATCTCTTTTATAACAATAATAATAATACTAAGTTTACTAAGTGTAATATCGTGAAATATCTTCAAATTAATTTAATTTTCAACTTATCTTTTTCTTTAACTTTTTTGCCATAAAAACCATACTGTTATTTCTATTACAATAAATTAAAGAAAACTATGGTTAAAAATATAAAAGTTAATGAAATCATAGAACTAGAAAGGTAAAGAAAATTGTAGATTACTATTTAAAACATTATATATGTGCAAAAGAAAAATAAATTAAAATTTATATAAAGTCAAAGGCCAAAAGACCCTTAACTAGGCCATCAAAACAGGTCCCTCAGACCCCACTCCTCTAGTCAGGCTAATAAATAGTTGGTCCATCTCACTCAAAGTTCAACCCAAAAGAAAATTATTTAACCCAATTCATCATAGATTTGGGGATTAAACGGACCACTTTAATATATATAAAATAAAAAATGCTTTCGGACCCCAGAAGGAAAACAACAAAATTTTGATAATAAAATATTTAAAAAAATGTTCCGTACGGCAACACCAATCTCAAGAAATAACCTTTCTGCATGTATGTTTGCACCCCCTTGGCATGTAATGCCAATTTATTTCAGTTCATATTACTTTTTGCATTGGAATGTGAAATTCTTCTTCAGAACACTCAGAACACTGGTGAAACGGGTTCACACCAAGATCCAAGATCTGCATAACCAAACCCTATGACAGGTCCAAGAATTATCAGAAAGTTGTTCCCTTGGGACCAAACCTCCCAGCACAGCAGCTTCAAATAACAGAATACAGACATTAACTTAACGTACACACTCGTGAAGGCTATACTTTCTTTCTCAACACTGTCTTAAGACGCGTGTACACACTATATATTCTATCTGTCACTTCATAATCAACTCTTAACTATATCATAATAGTTTTGCATGGAAAGTAGTAATAAAGTTAGAGATACTTTTTAATTAATTTTTTTCATATTTTGATTTGGGGCTTTCTAAATAACATGTTCTGTTACTGTTTGGTTTCATGAACTTTGGCTTTGAAAGACATGAACTTTATCTATTTTAATAATATTTTGTAATCCCGAATCATGTAAGTACCTTAGTTAAAAATGAGCATTGTAAGCATATATTCACTTTAACCTTTTCTTTTTCTTATCTCCTTCTTTTAAGGTGGTCCCTTAGATTTTTTTTTTGATTTTTTTTTTGATTTTTTTTCAATTACAAAACAATGTTTTTCAGAGTATTGAAATGTGTGATGTTGACAAAACACTTTTAAACCCATAAGATATGTAAAATTATTAAAGTTGTGTTTGAAAAGCCGTCGCAGACTCGCAGTATCGATCAACAGACATTTTAGACAGACGCAGAAACAGAGATTCGCATGCACTTTGTTTAGTCAAACAGAAACCTGAATTGCTTCACAAATCGAAATTCGAACCGAACAACAACATAACACAAACTCTTGAAAGCCATAGAATTATTATTCCAAAACTAAAAACGTCGATCGAGGGAATGAAGCAACAAAGCCTAACATCAGGCAAGCTGGTCACAAAACAAGAGCGCACACAGAACAGAAATGAACAAATTGATAATCCTAAGGTTGAAGCAACTATGCATAGCAGAAGCCATGAGTGGTCGTGTTTTCAGGTTGCTTATGGTTTCCAAAGAATGGTTGTTTCAGCAATCATGGAAGTGACGACATAAGGGTCCATGTTAGACGCAGGCCTCCTATCCTCGAAGTATCCCTTCCCTTTCTTCTCTGTGTCCCTCCCTACCCTAATTGAAGCACCACGGTTTGCAACACCCTGCATTCCCACATCAACACCACCATCAACAACGTTAACATAACATTCAATGTTTTGATTTTGTCGTAAATAAACTATACTACTACGATAAAACTTTATGGCTTACCCATATGAAGGTATTCATGTCCGCTGTCTCGTGCTTTCCTGTCAAACGACGTTCATTGCCTTCTCCATAAGCAGCAATGTGCTCCTTGTGCCTCTTTTCCAACTTGGTGATTGCTTTTTTGATGACTTCGTAGCCACCATCGTTTCTCATGGACTTGGTACTGCAACATTATACACATATCATCTCCTTGTTAGCCATAAAAATGTGACCTTATGCCATGTTAATCACAAACTACCATGATTACCTGTAATTCGTGTGAGCACCAGCACCATTCCAATCACCCTGTTTTGCAAGAGCATAACCAAAATCAATAACCATAGACCAAAAAGGATTACATACATGTTCAATGTTAATTTACTTAAATCTAATTTTTACCGTATGTTTTGATTATAGAGAGCCAACGTGACCTCAATTTTTGTATTATTGAAACAGGATTAGTATTATTCACCTGAATTGGTTTAGGGTCAAAGGAAAGCACCACTCCAGCAATTTCAGTGATCCTCTGGTGATACAGAGAGAAAATATTCTTAAGAAACTAGTGATGGACCAAGTTGTAGCTACTAAAGTGTTAAAGTGATAAATACCTCCAAAATGTAACGTGCAACCCATAACTCGTCAGCAGCAGAGATACCTACCGATGGACCAACTTGAAACTCCCACTATCATCATGAAGAATAATTGAATTAAGAGAGTTGAAATTCTAAAACAACAATCCATTAGAGAAAAAAAAATGATGAACATGAAGATTATGACGCATATTTCAACTTACCTGACCAGGCATCACTTCTCCATTAATTCCACTTATGTTAATACCAGCATAAAGACATGCTTTGTAATGTGAGTCAACAATGTCACGCCCGAAAGCCTTGTTAGCACCGATACCACAATAGTACGGTCCCTGTGGAGCGAGAAAAAAAAAATACAGAGAATGCATGAAGCCATAAGTCATTATCAAAGCATTATAAAAAGTGAGTTATGGCATAAAAAGAAGTCAGCAATTTTAAGTTAGTTTCAAAAGTTAATAACCTTTCATCAAAAGAAATATACATGTCATCAATAAAATGTGTGCATTATTAATTAAAAGCTTAATTATTTGTTAGTGTGATATTAAAGATTGAAGAAAGGAATTTTGACCTGGGCCCCAGGAAAACCACCAAGAGGCCATCCAACAGGCCACTGAACATCTTTCTGCAACAAGGTATATTCCTGCTCAATGCCATACCTGTTTGGAGATCATCATGTGACGTTTATATCCGAGAAAAAAAAAAGAGAATAAAATCATAGTAAAAGTTCATTAAAAACAACTGCAAGGAATCGACTATACCAAGGTTCTTCAGCAACAACATCAGGATGGCTAAATATCTTTGCCGCGTTATGTCTCTTGTTGGTCGGGATGGGTTCTCCAGCGGGAGTGTAAGCATCACACATAACCTGAAATCGATTACAGTTGAAACATATGAAATGGTTTCACCATGGAAACAAGTTTAAGTGATGAAAGATTTGTTCATTACAGATTAAATAGTAGAGAAGATGAAACATACTAGGATATTGTTACCCCTCCTGAATGGATCCCTGTAAATTGTTTGTGGGCTGTTGTATTCATTAAGATACTCAACATTAATAACAAAATTTTGGAAAATAACCAGTCTTAAATACGAAAGAGTAAAATTGCAAGAAAATGAAGCAATACTGAGAAGAAATTATCAAATACATACTATAAGATAACTTCACTATCTTGTCCAGGAGCTTGACCTGTGCTGGAACCATCGTAGTTCCACTTTGGAAGCTTCGAAGGGTCTTCAACAGGTTCAGAGAGAGTCTAAAATCCACAATCATTTTTTATTTGCATTACTAATTACTAACAGCAAAAATAAATAAAGCTGACATACATATATACATTCTTCATACTGGAATTTGTACTCATTTTCTTAAAAATCTGTAAACCACCAATAAGATCTACAGTTTAAAATAAATTAAAAAATAAATAAAATGTTTTACGCGAAAATCATTTATTAAAAACATAGCCAACTAGTGTTCTATATATATTGCTTGAACAGTTCAAAAGAGAGATGGTGATTAAGTAATCAAAAAGAGAATCTTTTAATAAAAAACATTTAAAAATCATAATAAAACATATTTTTACATATTCCAGTTTTTAACCAAGTATCCCAACATATGCCTAATAAAAAGATATTTAAAAAAAAAATACTAGAGACCTATCCTGAAGGAAGCCTTGGGTAAGGTACTTCATTTGAAAAATTTATATAAACTTGTACTCTTTTCAAAGATTTTCCAAACAGTACTCCAAAAAATTTATGAGACCAAATCAAATAAAGGTTTTCTCCCTTTTTGTTTTCTTTTGGTGAGAAAGAGTGAAGAAGTGAGTTACCCTTGCTTTGCTCCTCATGTCCATGCCAGATCCACCAACCCTAAACATGGAGAAAATACAAGAGTTGAAGTGTTTATTAAGCTCAGGTAAAAGAAAAGAAAGAGTTAGAAGCAATGGTGAGTGAAACCATCATGCAACATCGCAATGGTCATTTTGATAGTGCAGGGGAAACAGAGGACGTGTGAGTGTAGAAAAAAAAAAAAAAACCGAACTGAACCGAACACCGAACCAAGCACTAACCATATGTACTCGGCGATGACTTTCTCAGTGGAGTCGGAGAGATTAAGGTTAACAAGATCGGAGAGTGACGACATCTTCGACAAACCAAAAATTTGAGCAGAGAGTATTTGGATTTGGACAGAAGTTTTCTCTTTCTCTTCCTTTCAGTGTGCTGATAGAAGGTTGCTGCAGTGGGTTTTATAGTGTTTATGCTTATGCTAATCTCCCAGTTCCCGAAACAAAGTAACAAATACACTAAGATAAAACTGTAACAGAATGCTCGTACATTACATGTCCTTTAACCGGAAAGAATAATATTGTTATATTTTCGGAGAGCTTTATAAAAAAAAAAAAGTTAAATATGATCCTTGACTTTAAGGGAATTTTGAAATTAGTTCATTTCGAAATTTTAGATTAATTTAGTCATTCATCTTTTAAAATATGTGAATTTAGTACTTTTAATCAAATTTTGTTAGGTTTATTTGATTTTTCATATACATTTCATTATTGTACTTGAGTTATTTATATTGTTTGACATATTTTTGTTTTAATGTTAAATCAAATACTATCAGTAAACGTGCTTGAAATGTCAAATAAACATAACAAAATTTGATTAAAAGGACTAAATCTACGTATTTTGAAAGATGAAGGACTAAATTGGTTCAAAGTTTCGAAATAGACTAATTCCAAAATTCATTGAAAGTTAAGGGACCAAAAACATATTTAACCCTATAAAAATTTGAAGATAATCTTATATATAAATATAAATAATGTAGTTCAATAGTGACTATTTATTTATTGCATGTGATTTAAGCTAGCTCAACGTGTTATTTAAACCCCAAAGGTCATTTCATAGAATTTTTCTTTTTTTTTATGACAATGGTTATTAAATTTTGCCTTTTCATCTTTAGTAATTATCAAATATCCTTCTATTTTTCTCTCACCATTAAACATTATAATTAATATTAAACCATACAATATATTGGGAAAAATATTTCAAATTATATTTTAGTGAATTACCAATTTAATCTCAAAGTGATGAAAGCTTGAAATTCAGACATTTTAGTCTTCTGAAGAAATAAATGTTTATGAAACTTTACTTCATGGTTCGTTTTGACTCCTTCCTAAAGTAATATTATAATAGTGAATTTTTTTTACTGTTGAGAATTAAATAATCTTATCTTACACACAAACAACTTCGCAAAATAAAAATTAACATATATATATGTGCAACATTTTGTATTTTTACATTAAATTTTGAATTTAAACATATAATAACTTAAGCTTGCCTTGGATAGGTACTTTTACTCTACAAAATATTTAAATATTTTAATTTTGAATTATTTAATTTTTTAAATATTTTATATGAATAGGATTACTAAAATTTATTAAATTTTAATTTCTATTTTAAATAAAACATTTTAATAATACACCAAATACAAAAAATTATTCAAATATCACACAGTTAATACTTAAAAAAATTATCAATATGACTGATATTTTCTTGTTAATATTAATTTATTTTTAAGTCAAAGTTTCTGAAGTTTTTTTTATTGATATTAACAATTTTTTTCTTGATAACGTAGGTTAATATATATTGTTTTCATTTGATATCTACCAAAACTATTTAGATCATCAACTTTAGATTAATTTAGTGACTTGTTGAAGTTTATTTTATTGACTTTTTGTAATAATGTCAACGAATAAATGTCAACTCATAATTAGTTGATATTGCTCTAAAGTTTCCCCAATGTTAGAAGAAAAAATATCCAAATTATTGACAAAAATAACAACAAATGTTAATGAGATAACACAAAGAATTACTATAAATATTGCAAAAAAATATTAATTATGACAAACGTCAACAGAAAAAAATCTAACAATAATCTAAATAAAAGAGATGTAATTTTATTAATTGATGATGTGGAAAGTGATGTTTGAATTACGATAGGAGAGAAGGAAAATATGATAAAATGTATTTAATTAACTAATCATCTAAATAAAAGATTGAAAATGAACATTATATTTCTCAAATCAATCTCATCAAAAGTGTAAAATGTTCCAATGATAATAACAAATGGTTAAGGAAAATTATAATACGATATCTATTTTTTTACTTTATTTTAATTTTTTTTATGTGACTTAGTATGAGTTATTAATTTTTTTAAAAAAACAATAATAATGTATTAACTAATTATCCACACACTAAAGTCAGACATTAAAAATATTATTCATTAAAATAGTTAAATACCACCTTAACTAATGGGTTAAAGTAACAGTTTCTTTCTTCTGTATAATAAACCAACTGATTCATGTTTTTTTTTTCTTCATTGATTAAATTGACTGTTATATTTAATATTTTGAAAAAAGAAATATTAGCAAAGCATATAAAACTCATTATATTTACGCCAGAATCATATAATATTTACATAAAACTCACCAAGTAGTATATAAATTTCTTTTTAATAATATTTATGAAATTATAATATATTTATGTTAACGAAGAGACATTTGAGCTCTTTAGTAATCGTTGCAGGTTAATTGTAAAACTGTCAAAATGGATTGGAATCCGCGAGCTAACTCAGTCTATCACGAGTTCGGATCGAGTTAGATTAAAATACTTTTACAAATTTTAATATGGGTTGATTTTTGACTCGGTCTACCTAGAACCCGGCTCACCCGAGTTGAACCCGTGGTGAACCGGGTTGGCTCACCAACCCGTAAATAAAGGGTTATACAAGTGTTTTTTTGTTAAGTTGACATTTGTATTTGGATTAGATTAGGTTTTTTTTAGCCAACACATAGATAATTTGTACTTTTCTGATTTTGGTTTGTATTGAAATTTTTTTATATTTTAATTAGAATTATAATTTAGTTTTGATTGAAAAAAATTGTATATTTTTAATTAAGTGAGCTCGTGAATCAACCTGTTTAACCTATCAATCCGTGATGGACCGGATCAAGTTCAAATTTTTTTAGCTCGCTAGTAAGTGAACTGGATTGAGTTGACTCACTAAGTGATCAACCCGTGGTGGGTTGAGCCGAGTCGGGTTAGGTTACCCGCTTTAACAGCTCTAGTTAATTGTGAGAGGAAAACAAATTCTACCTGAACTTTTATTATGATTAATTTGTAGAATAAAACTCAAATCAGCTATTAGTAAAGAAATTAGAGGCAAATTATCATTAAAACTTCTTTAATCAAACCATATTTCATTACAAACCTATATGGTGTGTTCTAATATCAATTTTGAGGAAAACTCTATCAAATGAACTAAATTTGTAGGTATAGGATAGTTCACGAGAAAAAAAAAAAGTATATTAATTACTTATATTTAATTTTTTAATATTGGTTAGCATATATGTCATAGTCAGAATATTTATGTAAATCACACTATATATCTTTTTTTTAAGAAACAAGATATATGATTATTATTGATTGGAAATTAAAAAGAAAATTTTAAAACCAAAAAGCAATAAACCCAAAACAAAAGGATACATACATAAGTGACTAAGAAACACACTCCATTTTGAATCTCACACGCAATTTCTGTAAATGGTATGATCCCTAGAAATATCATAGGTATAAGTTTTATATTTTTGCACATAACTAAGGTCATTTTAAAAGAAAATATAAAATATCATAGGTATAAGTTTTATATTCTATGCAGGATAACATACATTTTAAGGGTTTAGGGGATAATACGTTTTTTTCAATATATTTTTTTGCATGTTTTTTAGAAAAAAATTTATTTTAATTTCTACATAAAATCTACTCATAAAAATTGTCTATGAGCCAATCCACACTTTTGTCAAAATCACAATTGTGGTGAAGTTAAATAAAATGCAATTGGAATTGTTGTTCATTTAGTAACCCATGCCAAAGAAAAAACACTTAATTTTTGTCTTTATAGAAAAAAAAAAAAAACTCAAAATAATTTATTAAATTA
>Ga0214544_1004446_pt1 | contig 28174 bp, 18 predicted proteins | sample CNSS3metaG_FD_160074 | JGI IMG/M metagenome (GOLD analysis project Ga0214544, IMG submission 160074) | Root nodule microbial communities from cowpea collected in UCLA plant growth center, Los Angeles, California, USA - CNSS3 | ecosystem: Host-associated > Plants > Roots > Nodule | place: USA...
GAGACCAAATCCAACCCAAAATGTAACCCAAGTGTTTAGATCACTCTTCCAAAGTAACAAGGCAAGGCTAGCACTCAAAATCCACCAAAGGAGTGAAGCAAACACTTTTAAAAACTTGTTCAAAACCTTTCAAATGCAAGACAAGTGATTCGGCCACAACATCCCAAGAGTTTCAAGAAAAGAAAACTACTAAGACAAAACAAAGAACACCTAGTGACAAGCAAGAAAAGCACAAAAACAAGGAAAGTTAAACTCTAAAGAAGAAAAGTTTGAGACAAAACTTTTAACAAGACTAAAACAAGAAAAGCACATTTTAAAGACTCTATGGAAAGCACTTGACAAGCATCTTCAAGTCTTAAATCATGCATACACCAAGAAAGATCATAACCAAGTTAAAATATGGAACTAATTAGCCAATATCACCCAATTCCCAAGTATGAAAACTAGTAGCATAACACCTAGTCAAAAACACACTTTTAGTTCACCAAGGAGCAAGGTTGCTCTTGGTTTTTAGGCAAAAATTGGTGCTAAATTTTCTTCTTTCACAACTAGTTTCATAAAATGGTGAGAAAGAGTTTTAGGTGGCTTGGACACTTAGTTCCTCAAGTTTTAGGCCAAAATCAATTTCATGGAGCTTACATCAAGCAAGACATAAAGTGAAAGCAATATTCAAATACTTGGAAAAACAAGAATAAGAAAACTTCAAGTTAACATATGACATATGACTCAAGCAAAAGTTAGGCACATTTAAAGACTCAACATGACATATACAAAGACACAAACATGTAGCTATCATGCATTTAAACTCATGGATTTGAGGCTCAAAGACTAAGCATCCAAAGACATGTTATGGAAGTGGATTTGAACCATACAAAGATAGCTACAACAAGACAATGTTAGCACATCAAAAACACCATATTCAAAATAACCTAGGCTCTAGATACCAAATGATGAAGGATTATCTTGTTCCTTTTTAAGATTATTGAATATCGTGTGAGTTGATTAATAAAGCTAAGTGAAATCCCTACTGGACATTAAGATAGCAAGCTATCTAGATGTGAAGGTTCCTTTCACAAAGCTCAAGAGAAGAAGATGATGGATTGATTCAAAACAAAAAGGAAATGGAAGGCACATAAACTAGAGAAAACCAAGAACAATTAAAGGAAGAAGAAAACATAAAATGGAAAGGAAAGAAATCGTAAATATGTGAGAAGCACGCCACTACAAGGTTAGGCTAGAAGCCATGGCAACCTTGAAGATGAGTGTATGTGTGCTGCCACTTTCTATAAAAGATAAGGCTTAAAAGTATTCACTCCTTAGGGAGGAAACTCTCACAAGAGTGTTTTTACTTCAAAATGTTCAACCCTTTTACATGTCTAGGAGCACCCCTTATATAGAAGAGTTTAGGGGCCTCTAAGCAAATAAAAGATACCTAAGGATGTCTCTATAAAAACCTAACCCTAGCTTCTAGAAACTAGGTCAAATAAGGTTACAAAAATGAGAGACAAAAGACCTAACTATGGTGTGTGCAAGACTAATTTCGTTCTAGCACAAAAGGAGACAAAGAATGTGTCTCATATGTCTCCAAAAAGTGGCCAAAGTATGCTAAAAACAAAAGTGACCAAAGGTACATAGGTAAACTTGCTTCATGCCTTTTACTTTATGTTTTATGCCTTTGCTTTACTCTCTCCTCCATATCATTTATGCTCTTCAATCACCATGCGCCACCTAGCATTGTTTTCTTACTCCTAATTAACCTAAAAAGCAAATACACACAAATCAGCATGTTGGCTTAAGTCAAGTGAACTATAGTCAACAAGTCAACTAAAGTTGAATCAACTAAGTCAACTTTAGGAATCAAAAATAACAAACACAAATGAAAGGGATGAAGGATTAGTGAACTTCCTTTCTAAACATGCTTAGTGTAAGACCCGTGAATTTAATTAATTAAATAATTAATTAATTAATAAATGCGAGTATAAAAGAGCCTTTATGGCATTAATTGTTGGTTGGTGTGACGTGAAAAAGTGCTAGCTCAAATGGTTGAGAGTACTTTGATTGTGTGAGAGGACTTGGGTTCAAGTCCTATGTATGCCAATTATGTGTTGTTGTGTTATTATTAATTTTTAATAATATGTATGAGTATGGAATTGATGATGTAAACTATTTTTGATTGGAGGGTATCACCAACTGTGAATTTGGCATAGTGGTTGTGCTTTGGCCTTATGAGTGGAAGGTCACGGGTTCAAACCTTGATTAGCAAAGAATAAGCTTTATTTTTGCTAACCATTAGTTGTGGTATGAATGTGAAGGGGTAAAGAAAGCCTAGCAGAAGGGTAGCCGTTAGGTGCTGAAAAATCACCCACTAAGAGACTTGAATTGCCATTAAGCCCAGTTTAGTCATTTTGCCTATAGAGAGGAGAGCGAAATTGGAGAGTGAGAGACTGAATTGAGAGTGCAAGGAATTCCTAGTCTTTTCGCAAATTTGATCAAGAATTCAGGTTAGGGGAGTTGAACCCAAAATTCGTGTTGTTGTGTGTATTATATGTTTTTGATGAAATTATGCGCTGAAATTCGTGATGCACATGATGGAAATTGGGGGTTGTGAATTGGGTACTGCTGTATTTGAATTTTTGGACTATATGCATGAAAGAAAAAGGAGTTATACACTGTATATGCGGGAATGGGGTGGAACTTGGAAATTTGGGGATTTTATGGAGTCTATATTATGCCAATGTGATGTTGCAAATTGCGTAAATTGTTTTGCGTATGATCGAGTTCTGGTTGGTATGTTTTGTGGTGCGAATTGAGCAAGGTTGGAGTGAATCGCGTGCGTGATCAGTGAAGTAGTCTGCATTTCTCGCTCAAGCGAGCTTGGCTCGCCCAGGCGAGATTAGCAGAGTAGCATACTTTGTTGCCACTTGAGCGCCTCGCTCAGGCGAAGAGGATGGGGTTTGAGCGACACAAACTCTCACTCAAGCGAGTGAGGTTCGCCTAAGCGAGATAGTGTTAGGGTTGCGCGTGTTGAGCGCGACTTCTCGTCCAGGCGAGGATTTTTGGGTTTTGAGCGAACTAGGGTCTCGCTCAGGTGAGACAGCCTCGCCTAAGCGAGATGTCACTGTCATGTGTGATGTCCTGCTTATAGTTTAGCCCAGGCGAGACTGAATTAGGTATTTGGGCGAGAGATGATCTCGCCTAGGTGAGAGGATCTCGCCTAAGCGAGATAACGTGATGTGGTTATTGTTTTAAGCTCGCTCAAGCGAGGTGGGTTAGCCTAAGCGAGGCTGAGGGCTTAGCTTGGGCGAGAGTCCCTAGCTTAAGCAAGTTTATGCGAAATTCCATGTTCGAGTGTGCTTGTGTGAGTGATTTGGCAGATTTATCCTAAGTATAGGATGTATATGCATGTGGTGTGGTTTTTGGGCTCTAAAGACTAAGTCTAATAGGGGTCTGGGATGTGCTTTGTGGTTGGACAAATGATGGGCATGGAACTGGTTGAGTTCCCGTCGGCTACTAATGGGCGAGGAGTCCTTAGTATGGTGATTGCATGTGTCGGGCGCACGATGGGCAAGGAACTGTGAGTTCCCGTCGGCTACTATTGGGCGAGGAGTCCATAGTATGGCGATTGCGTGCGTGCCAGGGTCCAAGTAGGAGACTTGGATGTTTTACTATAGACGAGGAGTCTGTAGGGCAGGACTATGAGCGGGATAGGCTCACAGGGTTGGACCACGAATGAGTTAGTTTCGTGGGAGCACAGGGAAGTCCCAAGACCTAGTTCATGCATATGACTCATGAAGGACTATGAGGTCATGGTTGGGTGATTTGGAAAGTATGAGAAAGTTTCATTATGTTATATTTGGGTTGGGGAACATAATTATATTCATGTTTTGTTTATATATATTGTGCATAGCTCACCCTTTCTGTGTGTGTCTGGCGATGATCGGATGACTTACTATTCGGGAGCAGATGATGTGACAGGTGGGCCAGTAGATGCGTAGACTCGGAGCGACGACTAACAGGGGATATTTGTGTATATGTATATATATGTTTATATTTTTAGCTTTGAGAAAATTATGTAATCCTTTTGGGAGCCATTGGCTTTTATTTCGGTTTTATGAATTATGGACTCCTGGTTTTATGGCTATATTTATTAAAGTTTTAAATTTCCCGTGTTTTGGGAAACAGTTGTATTAAATGCGGCATTTATTTTAATTCAAATTTTATTTAGTTAATATCAGTAATATTCCCTAGGGATGTTACACTTAGTCTTCTTAAGGATGTGCCTCCATCCTTAGTTGGGGTCAATCCTTCATCAGGTGCACACTCATGACTAGATTAAAGGTTGTTTTTACTTTCTTAATTCTACTGGCTGGGGAAAGAAGGGTGACAGACAAAAATGTTTGGTTGTTTGTAGATGATGGAGTGTTGCTCCGTATGTTCTAGTTTGTCTTGTTATGCCTCTATACTCTGTGTCTGGTGTCTATAGAAATAAGGGAATGCGAATCCAATGTCAACTTGGTCTGCTTTTCCTTTACAAGTGTTGGATGAGGTCTCTGAGACAACTTTTTGCCTCAAAGATAGGAATTTGATGTGTGATGTATACCGTTGAGCAAGGAAAGCTAAGTTTGGTTTAATAGTTTGAGAAAAGATGTTGGAGTTTAGTAACGATTGGACTAAGGGAGCTTCAAGGACAAACTTGGGATCAAATACCACAAGTTTTCCAAAATGAGTTGAATCTAGAGGTTAGAACATATGGGATATATCAGTGCATGCAAGTGTAACAACATTTAAGGAAAATCAACTTGGTTCTACATTCCAATAATACCGGGATTCAGAGTTCTATAGATACATGTAATGTTAAGATAAGTGTCATTAGATATGGTCGTATGGTCATATCTAGTGCTTTCTTGGATTGGTGGAAGAAAAGCAATTGGCAAAATCCTGGGTTGTAGAAAATAATGAAATTGCTTGGCATCGAGCAAGTTGAGAAAGATAAAGACCACGGGGTGTAAAAAGACGACAAATCTCTAGTTGGAGGCTAAGATGGAGTAGAGCTTACGGATCAATCAAGTGAGATGATGTTTCCTAAGAAAAGGGAAAAAAATATCTGGATAAAAATGAAGTGGCATAAAGGTTTCGTACTAGGTTGGATAGTCAGAAGGAGATGATTGGTCTTTGGAGTTGATAGAAATATGTTTGAAGGAAAAGTAGTTCACTTGAGCAGAACAATTGACCTTGGGCTGAGACTAAGAAACCTAAGTGTTGGATCTTGTAGGAATGACAAGAAGTAGTGGGGGCAAAATACACTAAAGAATGAAAGGAGAAGAAAAGTCTGAAGAAATTGAAATGGTGTATACGATAGCTGGTGCTGGAGTGATTAGCGCAAATGATCAAATTCAAGGATACAAGGTATAAAAGTGGTGCTTGGGATATGGGTTTGGTTTTGTGGGATCGTATACCTCTTGGTATTGCCCATATGGTAGAGGAGTCATGGGTGCCTGCAAGAGGGAATTGGGGCTGAGATGGTGGTTTGCTACAATTGCAGTCAAGTGAAGTTTACTCGGGTGTGTTTCATGTTTCATGGTGACCAAAGGATTTAAATTCAAAGCCAATTTAAATTGTTTCCTTTGCAAGGTTGGGACATAATCTCAAGGGTGAATTGGTTGTTTTCTTAATCTCATTCTTTAGAGATGTGATCCCCAACGAAGTAGTATCCTTTGATTTAAAGAGATAAGTCAATAGTGGTGTAACAAGTGTGGATCAAGCTGAAAGATGAGGGCAGGGTGTCAAGTGAATCAGAGTTATACGACAAAGGCAAGCGAAAAATAGACGCAAGGAATATCAGTGGTAGAAGAATTATAGATTTATTCTGAAGCAAATATTAGAATTTTTGCTTTGGAGTGGTGAAGTTCACTTTTGCATTTGGGTCTGAAGTCGAACTTGTGCTAATAGCTTCTAATTGGAGGATTTATGCTGGGATTGTGAAGTAAGAGAAACAAGTGAAAGAGTTGTTGGAGACATAATGGTATAAACTCAGTATAATCACCAAGATGACTACAAGTTTGGTGAATCTTCAAAAAGAAGTTGTGGTGTGTCAAGCCGTTCAAGAAGAGTATTGACTAAGGTTGGAGTGACTAATAAGGAATATGGTTTTAAAAGGATAGATACCTTGTTGAGAAAATGGAACGCTAAGACTATCAAAAGAGGAGTTTAAAGGGGTTCTACAAGTTTTATAGGGGTCTCGAGGAAGGTTTCTCAACGGCAATTGGTTCCTTGTCATGGCGGACACGAAAGGATCATTATTTTGAGTAAACAAACAAGTGACCTTGTGTATGAATCAGAGTAGCGCAACGGGATGGTGGCAGATGATGCTTAGAAATGGTAAGAGGTGCGTGAGAAGAACTATCTTACTCATGACCTAGTGAAGAGATTTCCTTGGTCTAGTTATTCGACTAGGACGAGTGAGTTTCTCAAAGAGGTTGGAAAAAAAAAATAAAGCCAAATCGGGCAATCTTAGTTTGAGGTGTATTGTAGAGTTGCTTGGTACAAAAAAACATACTAGAGATTTGGAGTCAATGGAAGTTATGGTTTTGTGGTTTAGTGGAATGATGGTTACGAGTTAAGGGATAAAAAAAATGAGGACAGGATGCCAAAACGATATGGCAATGGAATAAGTTGATAGTTTTAAATTGGAACTGGAATAACTCGGTAGGGAACTTTGTTGCCTTGGTTGAAGCCAACAAAGGAAGTAAGATGTTATGAGTGTCGTTATACGTAAAAGTGGTCAAGAGTGTTGATGGTGGGGCAGTAGGCCAGAACTCAAGAGTGATCAAGTCAGTGGAGTGATGCTTAAAGGAGAGAACAAAGTGATGTGAAGTGATAAATACATGCTTTAGTTTGAGACTTGAAGTCATCTGAGACTTTGATAAAAACCTACAAGAGGTAGTGGAGAGCATATGGTAGACGAGTCGGTATATCAAATGCAAGTTGGTTGGGCAGGTAAGAAGGAGCATCCCAGTTTTAAGGTTGTAGGTTGGAAGTTACTTCGAGAGTAGTGACTAAACCAATCTACACAGTTGAACACATATTGCTTAGCACAGAGGCGAAGTTTCCAGTTACTATAGGTGTTGGAGTCGTTTTATTAGTCATGTCTAAGTGGTGGTTGTCGGATGAAATGAGGAAAACGTAGTTTTCTTCCCATCTCGTCGGTGAATTTTCGAGGTCGAAAATTTTTGTTGTTGGGGAGAATGTAAGACCCACTTTAATTTTGTCCTAAAATTTAAGGGCCTCTCTTAGTCAGTTGGGCCTAAGGCTGGCCCATAAGGCATCCCAAAACCCCTAAACCAGCCTAACCCTCTCATGTTCTGCCCATTTTGCAAAAATCAGTCATCTTACTCCTCTTTTCCCCTCAAACAGTGCTCTGCTAGGGCTCGAAGCTCATTCAGATTCAAGTAAGCTCAACCTCATTCTCTGCTCCACCTCTTGAGTATGCTCCTAAAGCTGTTGGGTTCGTTGTCGTAGGTGCCTGTGCTTTCCACTAGCATCTATCCAGGTGAGGGAAGCTAGGATTTTTCATGCTTTTATAAATAATGTGTCTTTTTGTTTCTGTTGGGTGCTCTTGATAATTTGATGTGCTTTTGATGGTGTGAAAATAATCGGTGTATTGTTTCTGGATGGATTTTTGGCTTTGCATGCGTGAGAGCAGGTGAGATCTGTTATGCTCGCCTAAGCGAGTTGTTTCTCGCCCAAACGAGAAGCTCTCGCCTAAGCGAGGAGCTCTTGCCTAAGCGAGAATGACAGTAACTCGCACCCTTTTATTTTCGAGTGCTCGCCTGAGCGAAGGCCTCTCGCTTGAGCGAGATGAGCTAGCTTGAGCGAGAACTCGAAGTACTCTTTGTTTTCAATCTCGCTTAAGCGAAAGTTTTTCGCTTGAGCGAGAGACCTTGTTGCCTGAGCGAGAGCTCCTTAGCTTGAGCGAGATTGACAATTGTTAAATGCTTGTATGCTCCCATAATTGATTTGTTTACTCTTTTAAAGCATGAAATATGATGCCAACGTTTTATACAACGTGCTTGTGTTTTCTTAAATTTTTTTATGTTTGGGATTTTGTGTTTTTACATGTTGAAATCATTAAAAAGCTGTCAGTTTAGCTTAAGCGAGGGATTTTAGCTTAAGCGAGATCAGTCTCGCTTAAGCGAGAATTTCTAGCTTAAGCGAGATCAGTCTAGCTTAAGCGAGAATTTCTAGCTTAAGCGAGACCAGTCTAGCTTAAGCGAGATCAGTCTAGCTTAAGCGAAAATTGCTGCAGAATTTTAATTCCTTACTTTAACTTGAACTTGTGGATTGATTCAAATACTTTTAAAAGCATGAATTAGGCAAATGGGTATGAGTAGAATGGTTTATGGTCTGTGATTGATAAGTTAACATGACCTTGGCATGTGACTTGTATGAGATGGTTGGTAATCAAAGTGGCATGGTGTCGGTATGAATTACACTTCTATATTCATGGATTGGGAAGGATGATTTGGAATGGATTCAACATGGAACATGTATGAGGATGGATTATAAAGGTTGGCATGAGATTTATAAGCATGATAAATATTACATGATTGTTTGAATATGATTGGAATGTTGTCAGGAAGTAATTCCATGAGCCTCTAGGTGAGACCTCATGGTGATGCTTTAGTGGTTGGGACGTAATTCCATGACCCCTGTTAGTGGGAGTTCATGGTGGTGCCCCATCTATATAATTTAGTAAGGATTCAAGGTAAGGTTGCATCCTGACGCTCTAAGGAGTCAGTTAGTCTCACATAGAGCGAACTGACTCTTATGCTGAGAGTAGTAGGAGGCTTGGAATTCATCAAGGACTAACCTTGTGTGTGGGGTTTGAGACATTGTAACATTGTAACACTTAGCTCGGGGTGAGCAAAGAAATCCACCACAAGTGCAAGCATCCGATGAATCTGACTAAATTATATGTATCCGGATGAGTCGAGTCTGAGTCTTAGTGTATTGTTTGAAAGATCATAACATGTTTGGATGAGATATACTGATTGGAATGTGGAATAGCATGTAACTGTATGATAAATTGTTTTATACTCTAACTTACCCTTTTGCTTGTTTGATTACTTGTGTGTGGTTCTTCTCATTTTGCGATGATCATCAATTTATTGATGTGAGAAGATGCGAGGAACACCCGGGGTCAACATGGAGGTGATGGTTCCGCTGCGTAGTCCTTCTGGGCAGGATTCTACTGTCTTGGGCTTTCTCATAGGGTTATGGCCCATGTACTATTTTGTCCTTTAGTACTTTAATAACTACTGTCAAGTTCTTGTATTATACTTTGTATCTGGCATCGTGGTGTGCCTTGGTTTCTTCTAGTTTTTTTTTTTGGATATTGTAAGGAGTAGTGGTTAAACTCTTGGATTTGTTTCTTGTACTCTATCTGTGTGGCATTTCATTTAAATTAAGGATACTATTTAAATGGGGTGTTACATTCTCAATTTCAACTTTCAAACACCCAAAGTTTTTTTATACTTACTCTCAACTTTAGTACTTAACCTCTCTGTTGCTTTGCCTCCATCATATTTCATCTCTTTCACCTATAATTAATGCAAACTTTGAATTTCAACCTACAACTTACTTATTTCTTCGACACTCAAAAGTTACAAAAATAGATCACATACAATGATATACTTAGTATAATAATGTACCTTCACGATACACAGTTCACTATACACGATTAAATTATGGAGATGCAAAGCAGCGTTGGGAAAATGGAGAAAGCTAAGGACAAAAAATGGATGGAGGGAGGTACAAAGTGGGTTGCATGACTTTGATGGTGATGCTGAAGATTTGGGAGGACTTAGACAAGAAGATGAAGAAGGAGGAGAAGAAGAAGAAGAAGAAGAAGAAGAAGAAGAAGAAGAAGAAGCTGATGATTGAACCTTTTAATCGAGGGTAATACTTTCTATCAAGTTAAAAATTTATTTCATTACAACTTGTCTTCTTTTGCATGACTTTTCTTTAATGAATATGTAAGTTTCTTCCTTCTAGAGTTGCTTCTAGGCCATCACAAGGTCTATTAAGCAACAATTTATGACAACTTGGTCGTCATGGGGAGCAATACCTCTAGAAGACAAAGAACATTTCTGGCAACATTTTAAGGTAACACGTCATCGCACCTATTCTCTTTTCATTCCTTCTGTATGTAATATTGAACTGCCTTTTCACTATTATTGGTGATTTGCACTTTCATTGTCATAAAGGAAGGTGTAGTGGAAACCTGAGCATGAAGCAGAAATTCATAAAAGTTTTCATACTAAAGCATCTCATAGACTATCTAAGATGTTTAGAGAGTCTAGGAATGCAGGCCAATGAACTTACTGGCTTGGGGATGATGTGTGGAATAATTTGCTGGCACATTGAAATTCTCTTGCGTACCGCAATAAGTGTGTTATAGCCCAAAGGAACCGAGGTTCTAAAAAGGGTGGGAGCCTACGCATAGGGGGTTCCATTACCACCCATGAGCATGCCATTCATATGGTAAACAAACCTCCATTCTTAAGTTATTGAAATTGTATAATCATTTTTCAAATTTCTGTATATGTATATAACCCCTTCTTTTGTTCCGGGCAAAGGAGCTAGGACAAGCTACTCATATTGATGAGGTATTTCAACAAACTCATATGCATAGAGGAACTAACCAGTTTGTTGATTGAAGATCTCGGAGGACACATGTAAGCAAACACTTTAAATTTATTAACCAAAGTTGATATCTATAGAAAACTTTGTTGCAGACCTCATGTGTCTGCAATAAAGTTTTCTATCCTGATTTCAAAATGTTTCTTTGTAAGAAGTGTAATAAACACTCTTTTACACTTTTAATATTTTGTTGTGGTATTTTTCCAAATTTTTTTAGGTCCCAATTATTTTTGTAGTTTACTATTTTCTTTTTTAAATCAAAAATTTTGTTCTTCCATGTTTGAACAATTTTTTAGGTCATATTTTTTTGTGGTGTTGTTGCACGTTATTCTTCTTTATTTTTTATTTTTGAATAAAAATTACACCTTTCTTCTATGATGATTTGTTGCCTATTTTTTAATATCAACATTGCTTACAATTTTACTCATTATTTGACATTGTTTTTTAGTACTTTTATGTTTTAGTTCTTTGTTTTTTTGTTATGGCATGTGGTGAATGTTTTAAACAAATTTGTTCCGGTCATTCAATTTTTTTAAGTATTATTATGTTTATGTGTATTATAAAAATGAAAACTTTCTTCAATTACCAGTGCATGTTATTTTTGAAAACCGCATCCTTCTATATTTATGTTTTAACTTTCTTGAAAGAAATTTGATAGTGGTTTTAGTTTGAGTAAGTAATTTACATTGTTCTTTATTAGTTAATTAGTTATTGTGTTAATTTATTCTTTCTTAGAAATGTAAGGTTTTCTTCTTCTTTGATCGGATGTTTGAAATATTTTAAAGAAATATGGCTTAAGTACTGAAATATATTTTTGAAGCATTAATATGGAACTTTCTATTAATAAAATGTCGCCAATACTAAATTGTAGGATTTCTATAGACCAAATTTTTGCTGCTACCTTTGCCGAAGAATTAGGTTTTATACGGCATTTGGAGGATCTAAAAGGAAACACTCATGCGAGGACATATAATATGAATTTGAACAATCTAAGACTCATTGAAGATTGGATGAGTTTAAGGGTTTTCTATAATCTGCAAGATGACCACGATATCCCATTCAGATATGTAGGGAACTATTCCTTGTAGATAACTATGTTTAAAGGTATTTCTTTATATTGGGGTGTGAAATGGCATCATGAAGGGTAAATACACTTGAGAGTAAATTTATTTTCTGAATGTAATCGACAAAGTATCAAAGCAAGTCATATAGTAAATTTTATTACTTAGTTTTGTTGTGAAATGTAAATTTTTAAATTTGTATCAAGATAAATGTATTTTAATGAATGTATCAATATCCTTTTGAGTCTTAAATATAAATTTCTTTAGGACTTATTTGCAGACTTTGTAGATTACATTAGCAAACGAAGATTCCAGAGTTTGATACTTCATACATGTCCCAACAATATGGTATGCAAGCTCTTGATAAGAAATTTCTCAAAGAAATCAACTAAAATACGTATAGGATGCAAAGACATCTCACTAAAAAAATAATTATTTTTAGTGAGGGTTATATTTGGTGTTTCCGGAGTTTTTACCCTTACTAATGGCTTAACCCGGGGTTTACAATTCCCCTAGAAGAACCAGCGTGGCTAACAATTTACTGAAGGTTTTTAACAATTCCTAGAAAAGCACAACTTTTTTGGGGTTTTTGAAACCTCTACTACTGCTTGGGGTTTTCAAAACCCCCGCTACTGCCTAGGGTTTTCAAAACCCTCACTACTGCCTGAGGTTTTCAAAACTTGTGCTACTTCTTGGAGTTTTCATAACCCCTGCTACTGCCTATGATTTAGAAACCCCGGTATTACCTATTTGTTTGTTTCGTATTTTTTACCTATCTGTTGAATAAATGCATAAATCATTACTATCAACTGTAATTCATATGTTAAAAATACAATGATCTTTTACTTGATTGAATTTTTATCTTAGATTATAATTGCCAAATCAACCCAAATAATGTTTTTCTTGTAATCAACCCAAACAAGCCAAATACAATGATTGAATTATAATCTATAGGATCCATGTAACGTTTTTCTTATAGAAAAATGTCAGGTTGATATGTTACTATTTCTTTACAAAGGATAATTCCACTGTATATTCCCTAGTTCTATAAAATCTCTTTACAATGTTAAAATTTCAAACATATTTTAGATGAATGCTAAGAAATTCATCTAAGCAATTGATTATGTTAATATCTTGTACTAATAGAAATACTTTGAATATAAGGAATATAAAAGTGAAAGCCAATCCTTGTACCTGAAAAAAAAAAAAGACAGGTTTTAGAGCCTACCTAGTGGAAGAAGTCAGTAGTTATATTGTAGTATATTGTAGGACATAATTAATAACTCAATAATACGATGCACACACCAATGATTTTGCATTTATGTTTCTACTACATGATTCTGATAGAACTATGCGTATATAATAAAAACTCTGCTCAGTACAAATTTTGTGTTACTCAATACAAATTCTGATAGAATAAATTCTATCTCTCACACCATTCTCAGTTTTAGTCTCACACTCTCTAGAGAGCACAATAACAGTGTTCATTCATTCACGCTCATTGCCATGGTTAACCATTCAATAAACATCTCTCTCAGTAAGAAGTAAACAAACTTTTGCTTATAAGGAAAAGTTAAACCAACTAACCTCAGTATTTTTCGGTAGATGTCTCGAACAAAGAAAACATGAGAGAAATTGGAAGCTAGGGCACACAATTGATTCTGATTGGAAGCTGCAATTATTTGCAATTCAAAGAGAAATGATGATTTGCAAAGAGCATAGGTCATACGAGGTTCCATTTTGCAGAAATAGAGAAGCCATGCACAGAAGGATTACGCGAGTAGAAGAGGGATTTCGGGATGCAAAATGAGACAGGGGAGCATTTTTCACTATATGAAATAAGAAAGGAAAGATTCTAGAAAAAAAAAGGAAAAGAGGAAAATAAAATTTACGGCAATTCATTCAAAAATCCAAACACTTATGGTTAACTTTATCTTGCTTTTTGGACCAGTACTATTTCTAATAAGTAGAATCATGAAACATTATGGTTAAATTCAAACATAACTCTAAAATGATATGTTATATTCATCTTTTACATTTTTATTTATAGTTCTATATTTGTATTTCTACGTTTATAACATCATAAATACTATTGCAAATTCAGTAAGTATATATATATATATATATATATATATATATATATATATATATATATATATATATTTTGTATATTTATCGTAACATAATTTAAAAGGCAAATATGTGTTATTAAAGTAGAACAAAATTTAACTACTAATGAATTAGTTTAATTAATTAAAAAACCTTTGCTTATTTGATATTAATATTAAATAAGAATACTTTTAATGTACTTTTATCATAATATTGTTCATTACTTTTAATGTTTTATGTTATATTAATATTAATACAATTAATATAATCAAATATAATGAATAAAATTAATTATTGCAATGAATATCATGAATGAAATTTGGTAAACCAAAGTGAATGAAATATGTTTTGTAATTGAAATTTTAATTTCTATTTATAGTTTATTTTTTATTTATTATTTCATGTTTATAAGCAAAGGAATCCCTCAAATGGATGTTAAGAAAGTTGTGTATTTTCAAGGCAAACTATTATTCAAACATGGTAGGAGTATTTTAGGCCAGAAACAAAGTAGAGCAGACATGCATAATGCACAATACAACAATGCACAGTGTTTGCAAAACACCAATTTGTACATTGTAAATCAGATTTCTTTTATTAATTACCTATTGAAGATGTCAATTGATGTGTTAAAGTTATTTCATTTGGATGTAAAGGAATATTGTACTATTCTACACAAAAAGGTTGAGTTTATCAACTAAACTAAGAAAAATATGCATGGAATACTTTAACTCTGCCTACATCTGTTAACACCATTTTAGTTTCACTATTTCTATTTGTGTAGAGATAGTACAATACTTTTCATCCACATTTGTTTTTTTTGAATGGAACTGCAATGCTAAACCAAATATGGACCACAATCAAATACACCAAAAAATAAATTGAAGTCTATTTTCACAGATCTGTAACTTTGTGAAAATAAAAATTGTATCCTGAAAACAAATATTTTATACCTTTGAAGACTAGTGAAGCTTGTTCAATAGTCATGAAGAAATGGATGGGAATGATTCAAAAGATGTTAGACGAAAGAGGAAGACCATTCTTTCAGAAAAAGTTGCAAATAGGATTAACAATTTTTCATGAGAAATACCTATTTGTTTCTTCCACTTCATTTTAAACTTTCTTTAATTTCCTTTCTCATGTGATTTTGTAATTCAAATATAGATGCAATCTCTTATTACATCTTCAAATCTCATAATGTCATTAATTATGTTAACATGAACATGTCAAAAATGAAAATTTCAGTGCATTTTGAGTTTATCATTTTAAGTGTAGATCCATATAAAGTGAGACAAATCCAGAATTAATGATTACATCTTCCAAATACCAATCTTTTGTCTCAATTAACATGTTGTGGTAATTGTGTTCTCATTGAAGTTTACATTCAATTAGATGTTTACCCTTTCAACTGAAAAAATTGTGCACACTTTTGGTTAAATATATTTTGCAGACATTGGTATAAACAATTCATAATGCACACAAAGGGAGGAAAATCATTCTTAATCAGAAATTTACACAAACTAGTGGCAAATAAATATGTGCTAATATAGATTAACAAAAGTAAATTCCTCTTGTGCTTATTATTGTCATTGGATACCTATTATGATTTCATTGTCATATTTAAGTTACACAATTAAAATGAATTTAATATGTTCTGTTGTAACATTTACTTTTGCCCATCTATTGTATTTTTTGATGAAAATGATTCACCAAATACAATAATCAAAACAAACTCATTAGGTAATCAATCTATAAAAGTAAAATGTAAAAAAATTATCAGAACAAGATGATATTTATTATGCTGACTTTTTCATTTTGAGTATAGATTCAACTGAAGTGCTAAATATGCATAATGAAGGATATAATCTTTCAAATAGGACGACACTGTCTGAGTTGACACCTTCTAGTAATTGTGTTGTAATTGAACTTAAAATTCAACCACATTTGTATCGTGTAAAGTCAATTTATTGTCCACATTTTCATTAAAATTTTACAAAACAGTAGGAACTCTCGGTAATAATACCTAATGACAGATGAAATCAATCATAGTGAAATTGTTCCTCTAACAATCTTTAATAAAACAAAAGTAATCAATATGTTAAATTAGAAATTAACATTTCAAAATCATAATTGTGGTCATATGATAGATACATTTATGAATTGGATCATTTTGACTTCACTATGTTCACTGTAGAAGCAAACAAATTGAGAGAGATTTGTTTTCATGTTGCAAATAAGAAGTCATGGACTGAGTTATTTCTTTTTGGTAATTATTTTGTCATTGAAGTTTAAATTGAATCAAATTTTCACCCTTTCAACTCAATACATTTTGTATACTTTGACTGATATTTATTTTGCAGACATATAAACAATTTGAAAGAGACATGAAAAAGGAGGAAAATGATTGTTAATTATAAGTTTGCTAAAAAAAGTATAACTACATGACCTAGTAATACCTAATCACAAATTCATCCATATATTTTTTATTCAATGTCTGCAAATGCTTACAAATATTCATAAAGGTGATTATGAAAGTGAAAAAACAAAAATAAAATTTACTATTATTACAAAATTGTTGAATAGAAGAAGTAAAATCTCAAACAAACAAAGTAATGGTAGTATCTTTAATCTAGTTGCAATTGAATCTTATGCAATTGAAACAAATGATAGTCAAAATTTGGCACACAACAACATTAACAACTCATGTACAAATTCAGAATCACAACCATACTCATTCATAATCATGACCTCAAGTTTTTTATTCATTTTTTTTTGTTTTTTGTTACATGAAACTATATGTATAGATATAAAGACTCTATGACTATATTGAAATTTTAAATTAACCTTAAATTCAGTTAGTCAATATTTACAAATACCTATAAATATGGCTAAAACTAATATTCAAAGTGCAAAGAAGAAAAAGAAAATTTAATATTACTAAAAAACTACTCAATAGAAGTAGTAACTTCTCAAGTAAAGAAACTCATTGTAGTACCTCCAGTCCAACTACAATTGAATGTTCTGCTTATTTTGAAGTGGTTGGCCTTTTATATATTGACAACAACCAAAGTCCTGGTAAGTCATGTTATTTTTAAATAATGTGTTGTACTTTGTGTATTGTCAAAATTATTTATTTCAATTCCACAGATCATCTATTAACTTATATTGTCAAGCTCAATTGTGGTATTAAGAAAAACTTGATAAATCAAGAAGGTTTATACAAGTTGGTTTCTATATATGTTGTCAAAAAGGAAAAAGTTCAACTTCCAGTCTTAAAGAGACCTCTAGAATTGCTTGAAAATTTATTGATAGGCGAAAACAATGCAGGCCATATCTTTTAACAAAACGTAAAAAGTTACAACAACATGTTCTCATTCACTTCAATTGGTGCTAAGATTCATTCATCAATCAATGATGGATCTGGTCCACCTCAACTTATTCTAAGTGGGCAAAATTATCATCCCATTGGAAGTTTATTACCAGAAAAAGGGTCAACTCCAAAGTTTGCACAACTATATATTTATGACAGAAAATGAAACTGGGTATATATAATTGCATGTATTTCTTTATTAATCATCCTTTCATTTATAACTCAATCAGTTATGACTTTGTAGGTCTGATTTACATCATTCCATATTTGATAAATCATTAATAAAAGATTTGTCAAAGATGATTGATAAACAAAATGTTTTTGCACAAACATTTAGAAGAGTAAGCGAATTTATACATCATGATGACTAATCAGATTTTGGATTGAGGTTATTTAGACATCGCTTTAAGGATTCTAGAGTATACAATACTCCATCAGCAGATGAAATTGCAACATTAATAGTTTGTGATTTTAGTACCCTGGATGTAGGAAGAGACATCATTGTCAAGAAAGTTTTTGGTCAATTAACAAGACTACATGAAACACATAAATGTTTCATTCCTTTACAATATCCTTTGTTGTTTTCATATGGAGAGGATGGTTATCAAGAGGATATTCTCATTAGAGACTCTCACAAATATTGTCAAAGTAGAAAAAAAGTTCAAATTTTTTAAGAGAATTCATTATTTTTAGAATACGAGAGAAATATTGAATTTGGTAACATTTTAAATTCACGTAGATTTTTTTAACAATTTCTATTAGATTTCTACACTATGATTGAGGCCCAAAGGTCTTCTTTTATGCGAGATAATCAAAAGCTTATTCGATATGATATTTTGAATGGGTTACAAGAAGTTGTTAACAGAGGTGAAACTGATCCTTCTTCAATTGGCAAGCGTGTTGTTTTGCTTGCTTCATTTACATGTGGTATAAGATAAATGTTCAATAATTGCCAAGATGTTATGGTCATCTGTAAGATATTTGGATATCCATATTTGTTTATAACAATCACATGTAATGAAAATTGGTTTGAAATTTGTGATTTTCTTAAACCAAAAGGATAAAGTGCTTCTGATAAGTCGAACATTGTTTGTAGAATTTTTAAAACGAAGTTAGATCAAATGATGATAGATTTCAAGAAGAGCGATTGCTTTGGCAAAGTTAATGCAGGTACATATAATTATTTAGTCGTATATTTTCTATTTTGGACTTACAACTATTGGTAATTATTCTAACTTGGTTTTTGTTTTATGATTTTAGGTATGTATACTATTGACTTCCAAAAAAATAAAAATAGTCACATGCTCATATATTGTTGATGTGATTCCAACAAGGCTTATAGCTTGGACTAACGCCTAGGCCCAAATTATGCTCAAGGCCCATTCCATGGCCTACATGCACCTCAATGCCCAAGTCCAATCAAAGGCCCAATAACAAGAGACATGTTAAGACATAAGATTAGACTTTATTTTTGGGCCCATTGTTTAGGCCATGCTATAAAAATAAATTGTAAAATTATTAGAAGTAGTTTTTGTTCATAATTGATCTAGCTTTTGCAATTGGGTTCATTCAAGCCCAATTACAAAAGTCTATACCAAGTTTGCATGTAGCCTTAGCCATGAGTTGCACATTTAGCACATGTGTTAAATGAGGAAAGTGTGACATGCCACATGTCATGTGATCCACTTTTTGTGGATCTTAGATCTAGATCTAGATCTAGACACATGTGCTTCTCATGGCCAGCTTGCATTCGCCTTTCATTTAGTCTTGCATTTGGTTTTCATTTTAGGAGATGCTCTCTACTATAAATGAGAGACTCCACACTCTTTGTAAGGTTACTATTGAATTGTTAATGCAAATACACGTTGAGATCACTCCATCACTTGCATTTTTTAGAGTCTAAATTGCTAGAGCATTCTCCTAGATGTCCCCTCTAGCCCTCCTCCCTAAGTTGGCCTAAGCTCTTAGGAACCTTCACCAAACCACTTTCACTGCGACTACATCTCCAACCTTCGATGGTTCATCCATTTTGCTGCAAGGAAGCTTCAATCAACCATCAAATTCCACCATGGAGCTTCATTAATTGTTATGGTTGAATGATGGTAACAACATAGAAAATGCAAAGGTTGTTCAAACATATATGATACACAATCCATGTGGAGCTACTAGATGTAACTCATCGTGCTTGAAAGAAAGTCAGTGTTCTAAATTTTTTCCTAAGAAATTTAGAAATTCTACTACAATTGATGAAGTTGGATATCCATTGTATAGAGTTAGAGATATGGAGAAGAATGAACATAAATTAAATAATGCAAATGTGGTGTCTTATAGTAATTTTTTCTTAATGAGGTAACAAACTCATTGTAATACAGAATATTGCAATTAAAGAGACTAGCATACTTGCTTCCAAAAATCAACTCAGAAAGTTATTTGTTACTTTGTTAATCATGAATACAATGTCAAAGCCAAATGTTGTTTGGGATTCAACTGGGAAGTTGCTTGCCAATTGAATTTTATATAAAAAAAGAATTAAGTTGAAGCTACCAAGTACTAACTTCAAATCATTTCATGTTAATTATATGCTCAAATGCTTATATGACATGTGTTTGTTATGTAGGTCTTGGAATTGAATAACATGATCTACATAATCTTGTCTTCTGAAAGTAGAAGAACTTCTATTTCAAATGGTAAATCATAAAAAAAACTACATGTGTCTTCCTCATCATAACCTTTCGAATTCTTTGAAATTGCAAAACAGATTCATTATTGATGAATTGAATTATGATAAAGAAGAGATGGAGAAAATTCATCAATCTCTATTCAAATCACGTACTGATGAGTAACAACACTTGTATGAACAAATCATGGAAACTATACATTCATAAGTAGGATGCTTCTTTCTCTTATATGGTTATGGTGGTACAAAAACAAAATTGTGGAAAATTTTTGTCAACTGCTATTAGAGCTAAAGGAATTATTGTCCTAAATGTAGCTTCAAGCGGAATTGAAACTTTATTGCTTTCTGGAGGTAAAATGGCTCATTCTACTTTTTGCATACCATTGGTAATCAATGATGAATCAACTTGCAACATCAAGCAAGGAAGTCTTCATGTTAAATTGTTTGATAGGAAGTTATATGGGATGAAGCACCTATGATGAATAGGTTATGTTTTGAAGCTTTTGATAAAACCTCAAGAGATATTATTATAGCTAAAAATGAAGTTAATGCTCAAAGACCATTTTGTTGAAAAGTTGTGGTGTTGGGAGGTGATTTTAGACAAATTTTTTCAATTGTAAAGAAGAGATCAATATATGATATTGTGAAGTCATCAATAAACTATTCTAATTTGTGGCAACATTGCACAATTTTAAAGCATTCACAAAACATGAGATTGAAGACTGCAGTTTATAATGAAAAGTTTGTAATGAAAGTGCAATATTTATAAAACAATTTGCTGATTGATTCTACAAATTGGAGATGGGCAGAGTTTCTTAATGATATCAAATGCTCAAGGATTACAAATCATAGAATTAAATTGAAAGTTGGTGTAACTATCATGCCTCTAATTGATCAAGCAAATGATCTTTGTAATGGTACAAGATTACAAGTTAATGATTTGGAAAAGAATGTTATCTTTGCTATTGGTAATAACAACCAAAAATGTTGGTGATAAAATATTCATACCAAGAATGAACTTGACTCTTTCTAATTCTAGCATCCTTTCAAGTTCCAAAGGAGATAATTTCCTATATGTTTATTTTTTGGATTGACAATAAAAAAAAGTCAAGAGCCCTAAAGTTGGACTTTATCTTCCCCGACCTGTTTTCACTCATGGACAACTATATGTAGCAATTTATAGAGTGCAAACAAAAAAAATTAAAAATACTAATTTTGGATGAAGATGAAAATGTAACCACTACAACTTGAAATGTGGTTTATAAAGAAGTATTTGAAAATCTGTAATAAGAGGTATTCAAATCAATTTTACATTGTTATTATTTTATATTAGGATGTAGAATTTGACTATGCAATTATGTATGGATGTTCATGATAGGTAAATGCAAAATTTGAGTCCTAAACATTGCTAAGTTAATGCTTTTTATTTTGAGTCATTGCTATTATTATAATTAATTTGAACAATGAATTTGGGATACACAATTCATTTCACCTCCAATTACTGTAAAATCAAATCATTCAAATTTTGTATTTCCAAAAACTTTTTTTGATTGTTTAAAATTATATTGCTTTAAATCATTACTTTAAAACTTATTTATATGATTCACACAAATTCCTAGTTCAAAATTAAATTAACGAATAATGGAAACATAATGACGATGAAAACCATTTTTGCCTTCAATTAATGGAAACAAATTCACAACTTCTGCATCTTTCATTTTAATGCCTTTAATCGCAATTTTCAATAGATTTTAACTTTAATATCAATTAGGGCTTTTTTATGGTGTAGTTCCATTGTTTGTTTACTTTTTTATGTTTAGTAAACATTCATCTCTTATTATATGTTCCCTTTTCTTTGTTTAATGTTTAGTTTAAGTCAACTTGTGCTTTTGAAAAATATAGCTTCTTTAACATGTCAAAATTGTAAAGTTGTGATTCATCAAGGTGGTCTCCCGCAATAAAGTGCTTCAACTTTCAAAGAATGTGAATTTTGTAGTATATTGCCTACAAAAGACTTCAAATAATTAATTTTTACAGAAAGCTTAATGTTCCATTGGATGACTTGGAGGGCATTGTCATGCTTATAGGTTGCTACTGTTGTTACATTTATTTAAGCTCATATTATTCATTAATTTATGCTCAATTTTATTTATTTTATTTATAATGGAACATTAAGCTATGATGTTTCTTATACATTTATAACTTATACTCTATCTTTAAAAAAATCTCGTGCATTGCACGGGTCAAAGAACTAGTTTTATATAATTGTTGTAGTACAATCAAAGTGGATGGACTGGTTTAGAACATGTGTCAACATATACACATCCACATTGCACCAAGACAAGATTTCTTAACTTTAGTGCATAAGCGTGCAACACAAAGGTTAGATTTTATTATACTTGACTTTGACATTTATTAGGGGATACGGTGACTCAAGACACGTGTCAATAATTGGACATGCACTTTGCCACCAAGACATGACTTTTCAACTTTACAAGGTCTAGTGAACAAAATCAAACCCCATCTCGTCTACATGAGCAATATTCTATTTTGGAAGACCTATCAAAAGGGAAACTATCATGGAAAGTCCATATTGTTATAGTCTCACCTTTAGATTTGACAACCCTAGAATAATGTCAATCCAACACAATTGCATGTTTAATGTATTGTTACAAAACATAAACCAACTAATATACGTTGGAGACTGCAAAAGAGTTAGTAAACTGAACTATCATCATCCAGTAAAAATAGTTAATAACCACGTTGTGCATGATACAGTTCAAGTCAAATTTGATAGTTATGTTGCACAAATGATCAAGTGTTGGAAAAAAAAGCCTCAACTTCTAAAACCATCCCTGTAACAATGGCAACATTTAACTTTTCATCCAAACAATAGATATACGCCCACCAACCTTTGAGAAAAAAATGTAAGACTTCCTAGACTGGACTTATATCATTGAACAAGCAATACAAGATCTATAAAATTAATTTAATGTATTTGTTTAATTTCATTTTTATTGATGTCCATCCAATTAAGTCTATTTCCTTTACAATAATTAGTATCAATTTTCATTTTATTTTTAAATAAATTTTCAGTTCGTCTTTAATAAATTTCATCTTCAAATTCAAATTCAAATTAACTTCACCATTATATGCTCCTACTTAATTTCTTCCTAATATATTTTACATCCTATTACTAAAATAATACATATCTACACCTACCGACAAAAATGATTACATAATCAAATACAAAAAAAATTAACACCTTAACATTTAAATAATTTAATACAAAAATTATAAATCCTTAAAAATTATAACTTTTACATTTAAATATTTAAATATAATCAAAATAATAAAATTTATTTCAAATATCATATTTACAATAAATAAAACTAATTATCTTCTTCATTATAATATTATTATAACATAAAATTATTTTTCTATTGTAACACCCTATTTTCTAACGTAATTAAAGGAAGCGTCACACCAAAGATATAATAGCGCAGTCTTGGAGTTTCCACGTAACTCTTTACAGTTATCCAAGGCATACAACGATGCCAAACTAAACCAGATACAGAAAACGTAATAGAAAAAAAAGGCTTAATTATCATTTTGGTCCCCTAATTTGTTGGGTTGGTTCATTTTGATCCCCTTATTATTTTTTGATTCAATTTGGTCCTCTAATTCTTTAAAAGGTTCAATTTGGTCATTGTCGTTAAGTCAACTTTAACACTGTCTCCGTACATGCCACGTGTCATTTTGTGGAATTTTCAATTTTTTTTTAATTTTTTTAATTTTTTTTAATTTTTTTTAATTTTTTAATTTTTTTAATTTTTTTTTTAAAATTAAAACTGCCACGTGTCACCTTATGGTTGTGACACGTGTCAATTTGAGATATTTTTATTTAAAAAATGTACTACCACGTGGCATGTCACGATTGTGCCACATGTCAAGCTAACATTAGTTGTTTTCAATTTAATCCCTCTATTTACAATTTTGATTCAATTTAGTGCCCCAATTTTTTAAAATGATTCAATTTTGTCCTCTCCTATTTGAGACCAAATTAATAATTAAGCTTAATTACAATTTATATATTCATGTTAAAATAATTTTTTACTATTTATACATCAAATCACTCCCTAAACACATGTTATTTCATTTCTTACATTTTTCACTTGTAATTTTTTACACTTGAAATTTTCTATACATGTAAAAAAAAATTGAATAGTTAGATGGAGTAATTTAATCTATAAATATAATAAAAACTATTTTAATATGTATATATAAGTTGTAATTAAGCTTAATTACTAATTTGGTATCAAATTAGAGAGGACAAAATTGAATCATTTTAAAAAATTGGGGGACTAAATTGAATCAAAATTGTAAATAGAGGGACTAAATTGAAAACAACCAATGTTAGCTTGACATGTGGCACAATCGTGACCTGCCACGTGGCAGTACATTTTTTTAAATAAAAAAATCTCAAATTGACACGTGTCACATTCATAAGGTGACACGTGGCAGTTTATTTTTTTTTTAATTTTTAAAAAAAATTAAAAAATTTAAAAAAAATTGAAAATTCCACAAAATGACACATGGCAGGTCAAGGAGATGGTGTTAAAGTTGACTTAACGGCAGGGACCAAATTGAACCTTTTAAAGAATTAGATGACCAAATTGAATCAAAAAATAATAAGGGGACCAAAATGAACCAACCCAGCAAATTAGGGGACCAAAATGATAATTAAGCCAAAAAAAAGGAAATTCAAAGAACAACCAATACATAGGCCGTGGCCCTAAAAGAAAATCCACTAAGTCAGACCCAGCCCAGACAGCTAAGCAGCGGAGTCACCATTTCCCTGTTGACCGCGAGAACCTCTCGTATCTGCTCACATCAATAAATTGATGATCATTGCAAAAAGAGAAGAACCACATACAAGACAACCAAACAAACAAATAGGGTAAGCTAGAGTAGAAACAGTTTATCAAGCAGTCACATGCTATTACACAGTCCAAGCAGTATATATATCACCCAAACATGTTATGACTTCTCAAACAATACACTAAACTCTGACTCGACTCATCCGGATACATATAATCTAGTCGGATTCAGCGAATGCTTACACTTGTGGTGGATTACCCTGCTCACCCCCGAGCAGCTCACCACCAAGCTAACTGTTACAAGTGTTACAATGTTTCAATCCCCCACACACAAGGTTAGCCCTTAATGAGTTTCGGGCCTCCTACTACTCTCACCACAGGAGTTAGTTCGCTCTAAGTGAGACTAACTAACTCCTTAGAGTGTCAGGATGCAACCTTACCTTGAATCTTACCAGACTATATAGATAGGGCACCACCATGAATTCCCACTAACAAGGGTCATGGAATTACGTCCCGACCATTGAAGCACGACCAGGAAGTCTCACCTAGAGACTCGTGGATTTACGTACTGACAACATACCAATCACATTCCAAACAAACAATTAAAAATGATCATGCATTTAAAATCTCAAGCCATCCTTTGTAACCCACCCTTAATTATATTTCATGTTGATTTCATACCATCCCATTCTTCCCGATTCGGGGATATAAAACTTCACCTTATACCAATACCATGCCATCAATGCAACATTCTTGCTCATACCGAATTCATGACCACATACATAACCAACCATTTCATTGAAATCACATGCCAAGATTTATTCAAGTTCATCATTCACAATCCATGAATCCCATCACTCATGCAAAATTATTCATCTCATATTTTCAACATAACAATTATATCCAAGCAAGTGCCAACCATCCAAGAACAAAAAAACAACCAAACACCACACTGCCCTCGCCCAACTCCTCGCTCGGGCTGAATGGTCTCGCTCAGGCGAGCCCCCTTCGCCTAGGCGAGGGCTCGAAAAGGGGGAACAATAACCTCACGCGTGATCTCGCTTAAGCGAGACCCCTCTCGCCTGAGTGAGACGTTCGCTCGCTAAAAAAAACGTGGGTCGCCTGAGCGACTACTCGCAAGAAGTAGCTTGGGCGAGTCTCTTTTGATCCTGCTTAGGTGAGACATGCTCGCTTGGGCGAGAACAGTTCAATAGCGCCATTCACAGGTTCACATCAACACACAAGGCATATTATAATGATATAACAATGGCTCAAGCAGAACAAACACGATAAAAGGGTGAACAATAGCTTCCCGTGCCTGGAAAGGGGCTAATATAGACTTTGACCCTTAAGCTAATACACCCAGTAGCTCCCGGGACAGATTCACGAACTGAAACAGCGGCAAAGAAAGAATGACATGGTTACTATTGTGAACCCTAATAGAGACCACGAAAACCATCGCAAAAATGGAAGGAGTATGGTACAAGAATCAACTTACTTGAGGCGAGGTGCACTTCTGAGCTAGTACGAACAAGCGGAGACCAAGCCCTAGCAGAGAAGTGTTACTTGTTCTAAGAGGAAGGAGGCTGATTCTGAAAAGTGAGAAGAATGAAAAGGTTTCAACTGGTTTAGGTGTCTTGGTTCCTTATGGGCCAACCCTAGGCCCAACACTTTTGGGGTATCCTTTTAAAAATAAAGGCAGATTTTTGCCCTCATTTAATATTTAAATTTGGAGATTTAATTGAATTTTCTGTGCTTAAAGATTGATTTAATTAGGATTTGTGATTATTGGATTTATTGAGTAAGTTTGGTAATAATGGCGTAAAAATTGATTTTAGTTGCATAAAATATTATTGGATATTCTAACGTTTGTTAATGCAGCTGGAATTTATTTTTGGTCATTAATAGTGTGGATTTGAAATATTCAAAGTTACAAAATAAGTCCAAAATCAGGAAATTCTGGAAAAGAATAAATCAGAAGCTAAATGCACCCCCAGATTTTATTTGCACACTCCTTGTAAAGTGGACCACCAAAAACCCTGTTCTGCACCCCTAGTTTTCACTAAGTTGCACCCCTCCTACCACTTAAACTACACTCAACCAGATCACACCATGTGGCAATCCTCAACTTTTAAAATTGGCCAACCAGAACAAGCCACGTGGCAACAATCCTTGCACTAACAAGTTGTCAAATGGAAGGCTGCCACGTCATCATCTTCATCTCCAAAACAGAAACCCTAATTTTCCTCAAACCCTAGCCGCCACAATGACCCACCATTGCCGGCAGCCACCATGACGACGACGCACCAGTCACGGCAGCCACCACAGATCTGCCACCGTCAACCACCTGCAACCATCATCTTCGCACTTGCACCATTCACGAACCTGCACGATCTTCATCATCTACATCGTGCCGTCCACCATGGAAGTGCGCTTGGAACGTGCAGCACCGCGACGGGCACCAACCTTCTGCACCACCGCGTCAAACCACCATCTCTGCAGCCGTGCTTGAAGACAAAGGCACTTGCACAACGAAACAACTACCTCGCACAACGCCACCATAGAAGCTCGTTTCACTTCGCACCAGAAACAGCACCTGCAGGAAACGCGAAGCAACCATCACCACCATTTTCACGTACCTGTAGAAAACACGAACCCTCCGCACCAGAACCTCGACCACCATGGAAGCAACCGCAAGCATCTGTTCCTCCCTACACTCTCGTTCCTCACCATGATGCACCACCACGAGCAACAACGTGAGTGCGAGAACCAGCCATGGTAGCGGAAAACGCAGCAGCCCTGCACCTTGCGGAAACCATCACTACAACACCAACACACTGCAGCAGGAACGGAAGAGATTCACGCTCCACCACGCCAGCGAATCCAACCACCGTACCTTCGTCGGAGAAGGAAACCAGTCACGGCCGCGCAGCCAAAGGAGAAACCATGGAGGCAGAAACCCTAGTTTGGAAAGAGAGTGCATTCTGCCACCTGTCAGCCTGCTATTGGACAGTCCAATTGGTCAACTGGTCAACTGGTCAAAGTCAGCAGTCAAATTGTGGTCAATATTGTGAAAATGGTTAAACAAGAGGGGCAGAATTGGAAATTGAACAGAAATTAAGTTGCTAATTAATTAAATAAAAATAAAATATTTTAGCAACCGACAGATAAAGCTCAAAGTCTAGTTGAAGCCTATATAAAGAGACTTAAGGGAGCAGAAGTAGGGGAACTTACAACTTAGAACTCTCTGAATTTGGCAAACACCGTCATCCATCACATCTCTCATTCTCTCTTTTCTTTTATTTTCTTTCCTTCATCATATATTATCATGTATTCCATCAAAGCCATGGAGGGCTAAGCTTTAAGGGTTGATTCCACT
>Ga0214544_1004449_pt1 | contig 28157 bp, 17 predicted proteins | sample CNSS3metaG_FD_160074 | JGI IMG/M metagenome (GOLD analysis project Ga0214544, IMG submission 160074) | Root nodule microbial communities from cowpea collected in UCLA plant growth center, Los Angeles, California, USA - CNSS3 | ecosystem: Host-associated > Plants > Roots > Nodule | place: USA...
CGATGATCATCAATTTTATTGATGTGAGCAGATGTGAGAACCCTTGGCAGTGGTAATGATAGTAGAGATGCTGCAGCTTGATGGTTATGGACGGGTATTGAGCTCATTGTGGGGCCTGCGGCTGAAGGAGTTTATTTAGTTAGAATTTCTCTTGTTCTGGACAAAACCTTGTGCTGTTTTTGACTTATTGTATTGATGATAGGCAGTGTGTGCCTCTTTTCTTTGTTATGAATAGGTTTGGGGTACTGTGTACCTTCATATACCAATTTTTGTACTCTTTGGATATTTATATATGTGGTGTTTTATTAAATTGGAATCATCTATTTAAAATGAGATGTTACATTAATGGTATCAGAGCAGTTCGTCCTTAAGATGACCTGAGGTTGTGGGTTTGTCATGCCTCGTAGGCGTAAGTAGTCATGTCTAGTCGAGTTTGTCAGTGAAACTAAAAATTTGAAGAGCAGAAAACGCCTTGATAAAGTAATGAGGGTGCACACTCATGACTAGATTAAAGGTTGTTTTCCTTTCTTAATTCTATTTGTTTGGGGGAAAGAAAGGTGACAGACAAAAGGGTTGGTTGTCTGTAAGTGATATAGTATTGCCTTGGATGAAGTAGTTTGCCTTGTTGCGCCTTTGTGCTTTGTGGCTAGTGTCTACGGAGATAAGGGAAAGCAGATTGAATTTCAACTTGGTTTGCTCACCTTTACAAGTGTTTGATGGGGTTTTTGAGACAATGTCTTGCCTCAGAGATAGGAAGTTGATGTATGGTGTATATAATTGAGCAAGGAAAGCTAAGTTTTGGGTTAATAAACCGGAGAAGATGCTAGAGTTCACAGAATACTACAAGTTTTCTAAAAGAAGTTGAATTCAAAGATTTAGAATATTGAAAGGTAGCAGTGCATGCAAATGCCACATCGTTTGGGGAAAGTCAAATTGATTCTACATTTCGACAATGTTGAAGTTCAGAGTCATGGAAAATGCATACAGTGTTAGGAGAAGTGTCATTGAATATAGTCATATGGTCACATCTAATGCTTCTTGGAGTGGTGGAAGAGGGACAATTGGCAAACCTTAGGTTGCAGAAAGTGGAGGGATTGCTTAGCGACGAGAAAGGTGAGAAAGGAGGAGACCATGAAGTGCAAAAAGATGGCAAACCTCTAGTGAGAGGCTGAGATGGATAAGGGTTTACTGATCAGTTGGGAAAGATGATGTTCCTAAGTAAGGGAAAGAACAATTTATGGATAGGAAAGAAGTGGCATAAGAGATTCATACTAGGATTAATAGTCAACAGGTGATGATGGGTCTTTTCAAATTTATTAGTGGGATGCTTCCAAGGGGAAGTAGTTGCCATGAGTAGGACATCTAACCCTGGGTATAAAGTGGAAGGTTTCACGTACCAGAAAGAGGGGCACACCTTTAAAGGTTATTCTCGTACGGAAGGACAACCCAACTGATGTCATAACACAATGATGGGGAAAATGAAAAGAGAAGTTTTGAGTGGGTGACATGGTGTCTATGATGGTTGATGCTAAAGTGGTTAGCACGAATAAATCCCATATAAAGATGCACCTTACGAAGAGATGCTTGGACTAAGGGTCGGTTTTCTTGGGATCGTGTACTCCTTGATGTCGCCTGTATGATAAAGGAGTCATGGTTGTCTTTAAGAGGGGACTGAGATTGAGACGATGGTTTTTGCTACAATTGTGACCAAGTGGAGACCCACTCGGGTGTGTGGTGCCTTCGTGGTGATCAAAGTATTTAAATTCAAACCCAATTCGAATTATTCCATTTGCAAGGTTGGAACATAGTCTCAAGGGTGAATCAGTTGCTTTCTCAATCTCGCTCCGATGAGCTGGGACAACCAATGAGATGGTGTTCTTAGATTAAAAAGAGAAGAGCTAGTGGTTGCGTATGAAGTATGGATCAAGCTAAATAATGGGGGGCAGCGCTCCATGTGAATAATAGACGAAAGGGATCTAAATGGTAAAAGGATTATAGACGTGTTATGAAACAAGTACTAGAGTTTTGACCTTGGTGTGATGGAGTTCACTTCTGCGTTGGTGTCTAAGGAAGAACCTGTGACAATAGTTCCTAATGAAATGGTTACTACTGTGAATTTGAAGTAAATACGGAAGTGGAGGAGATGTTAGAGAAATAGTGGCTTATACTAATTATAATCACAAGGATGATTGCAAGTTTGGTGGACATTAGAGGAAAGGTAGTGGTGGAATAAATTGTTCAAGGGAAAGCGTTGGATAATAGAGGATTGGCTTTTCGGGCCTATGGTTGTAAAGAGTGGAAACATGATGAAGGTAAGGCAATCTCAAACATGTTAGTTGTACCGTCAAGGTCTAGCGGCAAGTTTTCAAGTGCGAACAAAGTCTTTAGAATGGGCAAGAAAGGGGATTGACAAAGGTTGTAGTGTCTAGTAGGAGATATGGTTTAGAAAGGGGTGGATACGATGTTGAGAAAATGGGACGTTAAGACTATAAAAAAAAAGGTGAGTCCAAAGAGTTTTGCAGGTTCCGTAGAGGTTTTGGAGGAAGGTTTCTCAGCGATGATTGTTTCCTTGTCATGGAAGACGTGGGAGGAACATCGTTTTGAGTGAACAAATGAGTGACTTGTGTGTGTGGTCAGAGTAGCGCAGTGAAATGATGGTAAGTGATACCTATGAAGGGTAAGAGGTGTGTGGAAAGAACTATCTTACTCATAACTTTGTGATTACTACGACACCCAGTTCTTCATAAACAGCGAAAGTGTCGTTCTTATGAGTATCAAGTAAGGATGTTCAATGATCATTTAGAATTGGAGTTATGAGTATCAAGAGGAGTAGGAGATGGTTTGAGTTATGATTTCAAATTAGGATGTCAACGTGGAAGTGAGAAAGTGGGCGTAAACGTTTGGCCAGAGAAGGAAATTCAAGATCCTCGAGTTGACGAGGTGAGAGTAAGAGTTGGTTAAGAAACATAAGTGTTTGGGTTGGAAAGAGAATGTGTGAGGAGATTTCATTAGCCTAGTCATCTGACTAGGACTAGTGAGTCTCTCGACAAGGTTGGGGAAGAAGTAATTCAGCAAAAATCTTAGTTTGGGAAGTATCTTAGAGTTGATAGGTATAAATCAAGCTAAAAATTATAAGCCAAGGAAAGACCTAGTTCTTAGGCTTTTGTCGAAGGATAGTTAAAGGTTAGCAGATCATAAATGAAGGGGAGATGCCGAAATAAATTGGGTGGTTGTAATAAAGAAAAGTTTAATTTGGAAATGAAATGACTTGGTTGTGGGCTTTGTTACCTTTGGTTGAAGTCAGTAAAGGAGGCAAGATGTTATGAGTGTCGTTACGCATAAAAGTGGTCAAGAGTGTTGATGGTAGGGCGGTAGGCCAAAGCTCCATGGTGATCAAGTCACTGAAGTGAGGCATAAAGGAGTGAACAAGGTGATGGGAAGTGATAACGAACATGCTTTAGTTTGAGATGTAAAGTCGTCTGAGACTTTGATACAACCTACAAGAGGTAATGGGGAGCATATGGGAAGTAAGTCAGTATGTCAGATACAAGTTAGTTGGACAAGTATTGAGGGAGCATTCAAGTTTTAAGGTTGCAAGTTCGAAGCCATTTCAAGTGTAGTGACTAAATCAATCAACATTTTTGAACACATGTTGCATGCAAAGTTTCTATGGCTACAGGCATTGGAGTCGTTATATCAGTCGTGTTTGAGTGGTGGTTCTCAAAGGAGATAAGGAGAACGTAGTTTCTTCCTACCTCATCGATGAATTTTTTAGGACGAAAATTTTTGTTGTTGGGGAGAATGTAAGGCCCACTTTTATTCTACCCTAATTTTAAAAGGGTTGCCCAAATCAATTGGGCCTAAGGCTGGCCCATAGGGAGCCAAGGACCCTAATCTGCCCTAACCTCACTTATTCGTCTCTTTTTCAAAAAACAGTTCCCTTATTCCCTCCTAGAGCAGCTACGAACTCTCTGCTAGGATTTAACCCCTCAATCTTAGTCAAGGTTACTCAAGCTCGATCTCATTTTCCACTGCATCTTCTAAGTTTGTTCCTTGAGCTGTGGTGCTCCGCTTTTGGTGTCAAGGCCTTATATTAGCTCATTCTAGGTAAGGGAAGTTGAGCTTATAGTTGTCTACAATTTTTGTACGCTTCTAGGTCTGAATCGTATGTGTGATGTATGCTCATGGTTGATTATATGATAGAAGTGAGAACTTGATTTCTTTTGGCGTGCGTACTGTGTTTCTGCGAAGTGTACAATGGTGGACACTGTCTTTCTCGCCCAAGCGAGCGTGTCTCGCCCAGGCGAGACTAACAGAGCTCGCCCAGGCTTTCACGTGCAAACTGTCGCCCAGGCGAGTGGAGTTTATTTTTGAGCGAGGGTGATCTCACTTAGGCGAGAAAGGACTCGCCTGAGCGAGAGATCGCATAAGTTGTTGTCCCACCCCTCGAGCCCTCGCCTAGGCGAGAAGGGGCTCGCTTGAGCAAGAGGATCTCCCTCGCCGGAGCGAGACCTTTTAGCCTGAGCGAGATTGGGGGCAGGTTTTGGTACTATCGTTGAGTGATTCACTGATGTGTTGCTTGTTTGTCTGATCTAAATGCTTTACTAGAAGGGTTGAGGGATGATGCCATAGTTACAGTATGAGGTTGAGATGGAAATAAGATGATGCTTTATTGTGTATGAATTGGGAACTGTGAGTTGTATGATTGGCTGTTTATATACATATGCATGTCAATATGATATTAGTATTTGTGGGAACTCTCTGATTGGTTGGTGACACATATACAAAGTCTGAGAAGGATGTAATTCCATGACTCTTGTAGTGAGAGTTCATGGTGGTGCCTCACCTAATGGACGTAATCCCATGGGCCTTCCTATTAGGAGTCCCTGGTGGTGCCTCATCTAATGGACTTAATTCCAGGAACCTCGGGGTGAGGGTTCATGGTGGTTCCTCAACATAAGGACGTAATTCCACGAGGGGTATCGTGGTGGCACCTCAAGGCCAAGACGTAATTCCATGGAGGTCTCGTGGTGGTACCTCATGTAAGGATGTAATTCCGCGAAGGCCTCGTGGTGATGCCTCACTGCTAGGACGTAATTCCACAGTTTGGTAGTGGTGTCTCATAGTATGTATCCGGATAGTCAAGTCTAAAAGCCCTAAGTGGTTTGGGTATATCATGTGTGGATAGTTGTTAATTATGTTTGGTTTTGAACTTACCTGCTGAGTGTTATAATATAAGGATCTGTTACACTAGCTTACCCTTTCGCTTGCTTGTATGTTGTGTGTGGCTTTCTCCATTGCGATGATCATCAATTTTATTGATGTGAGCAGATGTGAGAACCCTTGGCAGTGGTAATGATAGTAGAGATGCTGCAGCTTGATGGTTATGGACGGGTATTGAGCTCACTATGGGGCCCGCGGCTGAAGGAGTTTATTTAGTTAGAATTTCTCTTGGTCTGGACAAAACCTTATGCTGTTTTTGACTTATTGTATTGATGATAGGCAATGTGGTGCCTCTTTTCTTTGTTATGAATAGGTTTGGGGTACTGTGTACCTTCATATACCAATTTTTGTACTCTTTGGATATTTATATATGTGGCGTTTTATTAAATTGGAATTATCTATTTAAAATGGGATGTTACACTAAAAGAACCTGACAACTCACCTGTATAGAAAAATAGTTATTAAAAGAGTAAATTTTTGTATTAAAAAAAATTCATGAGTAAAATAATAAATGTCAAGTGATTGTAAAAAAAAATTAAGTGTCAAAAGTAACATGATCCTTTATTAAACTGTTGCAAACTACTTATTCAAATAAACTGAACCAAAAATAGATAAAAGTCCGGAAATAATTTAATGAATGAACTTTTTTTTAGAAATATAATTAAATAGAAATTAAATTTTACTTTTACGACTGTAAACATTATTACAATAGATAACTTTTAGATAAATGTTCTTAGATAGAAAGTATAGAAGTTTCAATTTATAGTTGTAAAGATGACAAAAACACGAACTATGGACTTCTTGAAGCATGTAATTCATTGTCCTGAAGGACTTATCCTGGTGTATTGCATAAGTCCTCCAAGATACATCAAGAACTTCTTGATTTTTTTGAGGATATCAAAACTAGCAAAGAACTCTAAAAAGAGTAAATAACTTAAACCCATGACGATTAAACAAGGAGAGAAAAAAGGAGAATGAGAGAGAAGAGAAGAAATGTGAGTTGTGTTGTGCGTTTCTCGAGGAAGCAAAAGGGTTATTTATAGAGAGATGAGGTGGCTTGTTTCGCATGCTACCAAGCTTAACCATTTCCCTTGGCTTGCAGGCGAGGTAACAAACCTCTAATGATCAACACGGATGAGGATCAAACCTACATCATGCGGAGCCACTCGAAAGTTGCAACGAAATTGCATGAGCTTTGATCAAAAGGCATTTAGGGGAGGCAACAAATATGTGTGCAAAAGCTTGAGAAAATCTCGTGTAGAAGATTTTTGTGATACTAATGTTTTATTATTTATAACAATCCTCCATATATCACAAAATCAAATGAAAGAATGAAGGAAGAAAATCTTGGGTCTCATATAAGATGTAATGCATCAAAGATGGTATAACAAGCTATATGAACTGATCTTAGACTGAAAAACTTAACACATAGTGTAGTTGGTATAGAAAATTATATGAACCAAAGACACTTGATGTGTGTTAGCAGTTTATCAACAACAATACACCTCCGCAATCCTTACTGTTATCGTTGTGTTGCGCTTACTAGGCCATGCTCGTCATTGGTATTCATGAGTGCTCTAGAAGTCATGTCAAGATCTCATACAATCGATCCCATATAGGTGATTTCATCAAGTGTATGCTACAAATCATACACCACCCATAAGGGATATGAAAATGATTAAAAAATTGGTTTCAACTAAAATTCTTAAACTATAGAGAATAATCACATAGTTTAACCTCTCAATATTGTAGTCTCTAGCACTTTAACACATACCATAAGAATGGACACAATTTATTTAAAATCAATTTAGTGCTATAAAACCTAACAAGTGACTTGTTTTTACCCATATGAACCTTATTCATGGGATCTCCAATTACAAAGGTTGGGTTACCATCACTTGTTTGTTTGCAAGTGGCTTAAGTCTCATTCCCCTTAATGTTTCTAAAATCATATTTTTTTTCCTAAGGGTTTAGTTAGAGGATCTACTAGATTTCGTTCTAACTTCATATAATCAATGGAAATAGTTGCACTCTTTAGCAATTGCTTCACCAAATTGTTTCTCAATTGTATATGTCTACTCTTTCCATTGTAATTCTTTTTTTAGTTACAATTATTTCCGACTGGCAATCACAATGTATTGACACAAAATGGGTTGGTTTCATTCCTAGTGGAATGTTTGCTAAGATATTTTTCAACCATTCACCTTCACTACTAGCCATTTTGAGAGCAACAAATTTAGATTCCATTGTTGATCTTGCAATAATTGTTTTCCTAGCTGATCTCCATGTAATCGCCCACCATCAAGTGTGAATACATTACTACTAGTGGATTTTGTCTCGTCTAAATCAGAGATCATGTTAGCATCATTGTGATATTATAGTACAGTGGAAAATCCACTATATTTAATGGTATTTTCCATTTAACCTTTTAGGTATCACATAATTTTTGCAAGTGCATCCAAAGTTCCTGATTAGGACATTGAGTGTACTAACTCAGTCTACCTACTGCATAAGCAATATCAGGTCTAGAAAAGCTCATAAAATGCAGTAAGCTCCCAATTATCTTGGCATACTGAGATTGAGAAATATATTTTCCTCTATTTTTCATTAATTTAGAGTTTGCATCATAAGGGGTACTCACTAGTTTGAATTCATAATGCCCAAACTTCCTAAGAAGTTTCTCAATGTATTGTTCTTGGGATAGTAATATAATATCTCCTTTTCTTATGATTCCAACACCTAAAATCAAATTGGCTTTACCCACGTCTTTCATTTCAAATTTAAAACCTAGAAACAATTTAGTAATAGAGACAATCTCATTGCAAGTACCAAAGATTAATATGTCATCCACATATAAGCATATAATGACACATTCACCATTTTCAAGTTTAGAGTACACATATTTATCAGCATCATTAGGTGAAAAAGCATCACAAAGCAACACATTATCAAGTTTTTCATGCCATTGTTTTGGTGCTTGCTTCAACCCATACAAAGATTTTAAAAGTTTGCACATTTTGTTCTCTTGACCAGGTATGACACACCCTTATGGTTGAGTCATATAAATTTCCTCCTCTAAATCATCATTCCAAAAAAGCAATTTTGACATCCATCTAGTGTATTTTGAATAGCTGCTAGAGCCAACAAAACTCGAATAGAGGAAATCCTAGTCATAAGGGCAAAGGTATCAAAGTAATCTATCTTGGGTAAAGCCTTTCGTTACTAATCTTGCCTTATACTTCTATATGGGTTCATCAAGATGATACTTTTTCTTAAAGATCCGCTTACAACCATATACTACCTCAAAAGGAGACATTTGAGAAGTAGAATAAACTAACCTATTATAACCAAACTCTACATGAGGTAACCACTCCTCCCAAATTTTAAAGTTTGTGTTTACAACACATCTAAGGAGTTGCAAAAGTGGTCTATTTACCACTTTTGTTTGTCCATCTGTTTGAGGATGATAAGTTGTAGAGAAGAGAAGATTTGTACCTAACTTACCCTATAAGGGATTCCAAAAATAGTTAAAAAATTTGACATCCCTATTTGATACAATGCTCCTTAGAATGCCATGTAATCTTATCACCTCTTTTAAAAATAAATTGGCCACATGATTAGCATCATCGTTCTTGTGGCAAGGAATGAAGTGGGCCATCTTTGAGAACTTTATAGTGATATTATTGGATCTATAGTTACTACACATCCTCCATGATCCATCTTGCTTAGGTACCAGAATTACTTGCATAGCACAAGGACTTATACTATCCCGAACTCATCATTTTTTCCATAAGTTGCTCTACTTGCTTTTGTATCTCTTTAGTTTCTTTTGGTTACTCCTATAAACAAGAGAAGAAGGCAACTAGTGGCTACCTGGGAGCGATTGAAGGGCACCATGAATGAGTTATTCAACAAATTGCATAGAATTACACAAGGAAGTCGAAGTGTTAAAGAATATGTCTGAGACATGGAGGTAACATTGAACAAAGTTAAACTAAAGGAAACACCTATGGCTACAATGACTAGATTCTTGAATGGTTTAAACAGAGAAAGAGAAGAGAAAAGGGAGAAAGAAAAGAGAAAGAAGAAAGAGAAAAAGAGAGAGAGAGAGAGAGAGAAGCAATAAAGATGGATGCCAAATGGGTATTCATAGAACAATTTCCTTATGTCATTAAGCATAAACAAGGCATGTCAAATATAGTAGCTGATGCATTATCTAGGAGACATACATTATTGTCACCAGTAGAAACAAAAAAAATGCTTAGTTTTGAATTGCTTAAAGAATTGTATGCATGATCATGATTTTTGTCAAATTTACAAGGATTGTGAAAATGCCATTTTTAAATATTTTTATAGACATAATGATTTTCTGTTTAAAGGAATTAAAATGTGTGTACCAAAAAGTCCAATGTGAGAATTATTTGTTAAAGAATCTCATGAAGGGGGATTAATGGGACATTTCAGAATTCAAAAGATATTAGATATATTACATGGACAATTCTTTTGGTCTCACATGAAACATGAAGTACTTTTTTTGTGATAGATGCATTACTTGTAAGTGTGCTAAATATAAATCTATACATCATGGAATATTTATGCCATTCGTTGTTCCTAACTCTCCTTGAACCGACATTTATATGAATTTTGTTCTAGGTTTACTTAGGTCCAAATGAGGAAAAGATTATGTTTTTGTTGTAGTTGACAGATTTTCCAAGATGACCCATTTCATTCCATGTCATAAAAGTGATGATGTCAACCATGTGGAAACAAACCAATATTATAGACAAAAGTTAATTAGGTAATGATATCTGGATTCTTGACACTGGTGCAACAGATCATGTTGCACAAAGTAAAGATCTTTTTGTTACCTTTTATAAAATAAAACCTATAAAAATAAAATTCCCTAATAATGATGATGTTACTGCCTATTTTGTTGGGACAATTCAATTTTCTAAGAAATTTATCCTCTTCAACATTTTATATGTTCCATAATTTTCTTTCAATTTGATTTCAGTTTAAACTTTAATCAAACACTTGAACTATAAACTGATATTTTACTCTAAGTGTTGTCATATACATAACACTACTACCTCTCGAATGATTGAGCAAGCTAATTTCACCAAGGGTCTATACTACCTAGATGACTTTCCTGTTGATAATAACAATGCTAAATTGTTCCAAATATGATGTAGACATTTGACATTATAGACTTGGGCAACTAACCCGTAAAGTGATTAAACGAATTTGTAAAACTTTTCCTTATATTCAATCTATATCTACTAATGTTTGTGGTATCTGTTATTTTTCTAAGTAGCACAAGCTTCCTTTTACTCAAAATGATAATATTTCTAATGTTTATTTTGACCTTGTTCACCTTTATATTTGGCCATAGATATTTTTTTATTGTGGTTGATGATCACTCTAGGCATACATGACTTTTTCTTGAACATACTAAATCTAAAAACAGAAACCTTGTGCAGAACTTTATTATCCATATTAAAAATCAATTTGGAAAGATTATCAAATGCTTTAGAACTGATAATAAGACTAAATTTAATTATGTTGATATGTATAATGCCTATGGGATAAATCATCAAAAGGCGTTGCGTGGAAACTTCATAGCAGAATTCTATTGTGGAGCGAAATCATCAACACATTCTTAATGTGACAAGAAGTTTATTGTTTCAATCTAGTTTACCTAAAGCTTATTGGTGTTATGTTGTTACTTATGTTGTTCGTCTCATAAACACAATGCCTACTGCTATTTTGTGCAATAAATGTCCTTATGAAATAATGTATCAGAAACCTCTCACATATCTTAATATGAAAATTTTTGGAACTCTTTGATTTGCTAGCACTCTTGGAAACAATATAACTGATAATTGCCATTATCATATTTTATTTTATTTTTTATTTTTTATCGTTATTTTATTATTATCTTTTTAGATATTTTAGGTATTATTTAATAAAATTGGAAAAAATAAGTATTTGGTTTATGTATTTAATATTTTACAAATAAATGGAAATATTAAAGAAATTAAGAAGAATATCAACATAATTTGATTATCAAAGTTATCAGCAAGAGGAAATATTGATAAAGTTGATTACTCCAATACAAAATCAAGTATAAAGTTGTAGGCCTAGTCAAATTAAAAATAAAAGTATAAATAAGGGGCTTGACAGGGGTGAAAAACAACAACCCTTTTGAGGGAGAGGGAAAAATAATTCTTTTAGGGAGAAGGACACTTGATCTATAAGGAGATAAGGTAGAGACGCATTATGAAGGCTTTGGGCATTCATCTTTATTCTTATTCTAGTATTTAGAATGTCAAAGAGTAGCCAACTCCCTTATTCATGGGTGTAATCTATTCTTAACTCTTTGTGAGTTCCACTATTCAATATAATTTTTTTCCATCACTCTTGTATTCTATTCTTGTTTTAACTGCATATTCTAGATTGATTGCATATGTTGGAGTACCTAGTGATTGAAAGATAGTTTGGGAAACCTGATTAGGATAAAACAACTAATAGATTTCCCATGTTAGACATAAACATGGAACATTTGTTAGCACAAGTGACCTTAGTGCATGGATTTGATGAAGCTAGTGCATGTGATCATTTGAGATTGATGAAGACTTATTGAAGAATTGAAGTGATTGGTAGTTGATCAAGCTTGGGGTTTATTGAATCTTAAATTGACATGAAGATCACAAAGATTGAAGATTGGACTCAATTTATAGACTTTATGACAATGTAGATGTCCTTTTTCTTTTGTCTGACTTTTCAATTTGTTAAAAATAATTTTAATAGGTTAAAATGCTTACTGCATATAGTTCTGGTATGAATGTATTCAATCAGTTGAATTGCTATGTAATCGACTGATTTCACTTAAGTCAAGTGAATTAATAGATTATACGGATAAATCAACTTGTTGAATTCACTTATATGCAGATTATATAAGCTAGTTTTTCCAGAGAATGGGAGGAGTTATGTGACTTTTTTAGTGCGAAAATAGTGAAACTAATTTGGAAAACTCTCTCTGGATTACATAGTATGCAACTCATTATTGAACATCTTTAGAAATTTTTGCTTAGTTTTGAAGCATTAAAGGACATGTTTTGTTTGGCTAAGGAAAGCCACCACCAAGGTTTGGTATTTCCTTTGCTTTTGGGTGTTTCCTTGTGTGATTTCAGGTTTACAAGTCAGATCTTGTTGTGTTGGGTTTGAGATTCTTGTAGGATTAAAAAACCTTGGTGTTTTTGTTTGATTCAAAAGTGTAACCTTTGTATGCTAGTCTAATTCTTTTAAAATAGTACACTGTCAAGCTTAGGTTGTCTTGACAAACTGGATGTAGCTCATATTCGAGTGAACCAGTATAAAAACATTTGTGTGATTCTTTTTCCCTTGCCTTGTTCTTCGTTTAAACTTCAAGAAAATTGGTCTAATCAATATTTTTAAGGTTTTCATGTGATTTGATGTAATCTGGTGGTGCAACTAAGTTTGATATATCAATTGGAATCAATCTTGTTTGGTAATGCATGTTGTTTGAGTAATTTTTGTGATTTGCATTTTTCTGTAGAATTTCCCAGTATATCAGTCTATTGATTTTATATTTTAATCTGTTGAATCATATTGGTCTGTTAGAGTGTTTACTGTTTAATCAAATAAACTTGTTTTTTTCTTTCAATCGACTAAAATGTGTGGTCCTGCAACAATTAATTTATGTTTTGTTGATCAATTTAATTCAATTTAAAAGAGTTTTTACAACTTTTAATTAAACATAAATTTGAGTACATAGTCAATTCAACCCCTCCCTTCTTGTCTAAGAAAGTCATTTTAAACCTACAACATTTAGTCATTCGTAACATCAAAATCTTGATCATTAATGCAAACTTAAAATAAAAATCGCTAGACATTACGACTTGATACAAAAAGCGTGAATGCTAGGGAAGGAATTAGAAGTATATTGTTTGGTGTTTTTACTTTAAATTGAATCATGAAACCTAATCCCAATGAACTTTATCATATGTTGTTGCATACCTTATATGTTTGATAAAAATACAAAAAGACTTTTGTTTTTATTTTTGTGAAATTTTTTGTCTATTAAGTTCTAAATTGCAAGAGTTTTCAAGTGTTACATAAGTCTCTTGGAAAATAATAATTGGACTTTCCACTATATTACTTGTATGATTTGGTACACTTGTCAATCCCTTAACAAGAATCAAATTGTATCCTAAAGCTAGAAATTGTGTTTTCTTGGGTTTTAAAGCTGGTGTTAAAGGATATGTTCTTCTTAACATTACTAGTAGATAAATTTTTGGATCTACGAATGTGATATTTTATGAAAACTTTTTCCCTTACAAAACCTTCAATTAGTGCACTAAACCTAATGATGATAACAATGAAGATCTTTATTTTTTGCTAGAAGACATAACTTGTTATAACAAGGATGACAAATTTATGTACGAGACATCTCTCCCTATCAAAGGAACCACTAATGGTGCATAGACTAAATTTGCCCCTGACACCATCAATGTTGAGACTACCAGTAGCATAAACACTAAACAACTACACACCGATGATAAAGATTCAATTGACACAATGTTCAGAGAGACAAAGTTTACCTCCTTTTTACCTCAAGGATTATCTCCATCAAGTGAATAGTTCCATAAATTCTAAAAAGTTTAGTCACAACAAGTCTATTCAGAAAACCAATTATCCTATTGGTTTTGTTATTTCCTATAATTCTCTTTCTAAAGAGCATCTTAATTACACTCTTGCTACAACTGCTTGTCATGAACCTCAGACCTAAACAAAAGGTTTTGAAGAAACAAAATGGGTTGATGTTATTAATAAGGAAATAAAGGTTCATGAAGATAATAAAACTTGGTTTTTTACTAATCTTCTTACGAGAAAGAAACCCATAGGATTTATCAATTTTTAAGATTAAATACAATTCTGATGGGACAATAGAAAGACAGAAGGCTAGACACTTTTTCTCTTGCTAAGCTTACAATAGTGAGACTTCTGTTAACTATTCCAATCACTAAGAATTGATGCTTACACCAATTGGATGTTGACAACACCTTTTTTCATGGGAACCTTGATGAAGAAGTATACATGACTCCCCCACCAAGGCTTTAAATTCCCAAACCAGGACAAGTACATATAGATTAACCAAATCCCTCTATGTTAAACTATCCTCCTTTTCTTATTTCTATTGGCTTTACACAATCCAAATTAGATTATTCTTTATTTACAAAAGCATGTTCAAATAGTTTCACAACTCTTGTTGTCTATGTATATGATGTGATTCTTGTAGGTGACTCCATGATTGAATTTGGCAGAATAAAGATTTCATTACATAATGCTTTCAGAATTAAGGGCTTAGGGCTACTAAATAACTTTTTAGGTTTTGAGGTTGCTAGATCCAATAAAGGGATTCACTTATGCCAATGTAAGTATGCCCTGGATATTTTATCTGAAACCGGAATGCTAGATTGCAAGCCTTGCCAAACTCCTCTTTTGAAATACACTGAAGTCCTTTTTGAGAAAGTTGATCTCATCAACGATCCTGATTCTTACAAACGCCTAATAGAGAAGTTGCTCTATTTGACTAATTTTGGACTTGATATTAGCTATTTTGTGCTCTTACTAAGTCAATTTGTCTAGGCACCTACCATTTTTCACCTAAGATACTTCAAAACAAATTCAGTAGTGGTCTCTTCTTTGTTGCTACCAATGACATTCAAGTCAAGGCATTCAGCGACTCTAATTGTGTTGTATGTCCCACCAAGACGTAGTTTTACTAGGTATTGTGTTTTCTTAAGGACATCTTTGATTTCCTAGAAATCAAAGAAACAAAGCATTGTTTCTAGATATTCTTCGAAGTTGAGTATTGAGCCTTAACTAGCACCACTTGTGAACTATATGGCTCAGTTACCTCTTACACCACCTACATGTTCAACCTACTGATCAAGTTGTTCTCTATTATGATAGCCAATCTAATAAGCATATTGCCCACAATCCCACTTTCTATGAACAAACAAAACACAAACTTGGACTGGCATGTGGTTTTAAAAAAACTTCAAAGTAACCTCTTCCATTTATTGTTGATTCGCTCCTCCGAAAAACCCACCTACATCTTCACTAAAGTTCTCAATTGCACGTCCTTTTCCCTAGCTCAAAATGATGAGTAAACATCATCTGACTTGAGGGGAGAGAATTGGAACCCTATTATTAGGATTTTTTGTTACAATTAGTTTTCCCCTTGTATAACAAAGCCTATTTAAGATATAACTCTCTCATTGTAGTAGGTTTTTACAACATAGTGAAATAATATTGAAAGATATAGTTTTACCTCTTCTCTTCTCTTGTCCTTCTCTTCCTTTCCTTCTCATGAGTTTTTCCCTTGCATCTTCCAAGTAACTCTCCTCAACTACAAAGAGAGTTTCCTTCTCCCATATTGTACTTGAAAGAAAGATGAAGATGTTAGGGCTTCAATATGTGATAAAGATATTATATATGTTCTGCTATTATTTATATTTATAGAGATATCATATATTTGATTCTCTTTTATTATTATCAAATATTCTGTTTTATTAGGTTTTACTTTTCTCTTTATATGATGAGACATTGTACTCTATATATTGAATAAAGTTACAATAAATCAGTAAACAAGCTCTCACTAGGATGTTTTTATCAAATACCTCTTGTTAATATTTTTTCTTCTCATGACTTATACGTATCCAATAATATGCTATGCTCTAATTATCACATTAGACGATACAAAAGTATATATTCATAGCTTATTTTTAGGTTTATCATTACTAATTAAATATTATGTGGGAAAGAATGGAAATAATATCAATTTGCATAGGAAGCATGCTTCCATGAAGAATGGTATTTTATTTCAACAAAAAAGAAAAAGAAAAGAGAAATGATATTTGTAATCCAGGAAGTAAATGCGGAGAAGATGTACTGCGTGATAATATATAATGTGCAGTACAATACATTAGAATATGTATAAACACAACTAAACTCTTATAAATGTATAAGAATTTCTCATATTAGAAGCTTAGGAAACACCAAACGTTCCTTTTATTTTAAATTGTATATCTTGTTTTGGATTTTGAATTTTAATATCGTAATCTGAATAACATGGGGGCAATATACTTTGGTGCAATGTGTAGTCTTCACATATCTCCAAGAAAAGGTCCACCACATTATTACAACTTAGTGCATATTAATTTAAAATATTGGATGAAAACATATTTTTTATAAATTTGTTTAATATTACTTGTCACATTATTTGCTTTGCTACATATTAGTTTATCTTTTTTTAAGTTGCTGATAAAAAGTTGAAAGACCTCAAGTTTAAAGTTAGCGTTTTAGATTTGAAATTGAAATAGTTGTTAGAATTGTTATCAAACACTTATTCACAGTTCATATATAATAAGTCAAAATAATGAGTTCAACTATAAAAACTATAAAAACTAAATGTAGAAGGAAATTCATAAATTTATAAATTTTAGTGTTCCGAACTTTGTAAATCATCTACTAATGTTGTCATCTGAATCATCTAACAGTTATATTACTTCACATTTATAAACATTATTTGATGGAGTTAGAGTTTTTATTGCACTCTTACTCAAATTTCATATTACAAATCAAATGAGTTCATTTAGAAGTAAAAAAGTTAAATGAAAATATAGAGACTGGTGGATCTAACATGATTTCACTGATACAAAAAGAAACTCTTTGTGTTATATATATTTTTAGGACTAATTACATTATGTAACAATTTGACATAGATGTAAGAAAAGTAAATTTACATCACACTAAATTACAACACGTAAGTGGATATTAAACAAAGATTAATTATAAAGAATTATTTATTATCCAACGTAAATTTATATTAAACAACATTATTGTCTTTTTCTAAAAGTCAACTGGTTTTGGTTTAATACCAAAACCTGAAATGCACACAAAAAACAGTCCGTATAAATATACAATACAACCCAAACACTTAGTGTTAAAATTTCAATAAAAAAAAAGTCTAATTGGACTAAAAAAATGAGTTGAAGAAGAAAATAAACCTAATTATATTATCTATGTTGAAGAAATATTATCCATTGTTTATATGTTACATGTTATCCTACAAAATTGAAGATTGATCATTGAAAACTTCAAACATTTAACTCGAGTTAATAAACAATAATACACATTTTTGAAAATGTTGAAATGTGTTACCTAGAAATAAATAATAATGATGACTCTTATCAATATATGATGTAGTATTCATATTAAAAAAATAAAAAACATATATGCTTCTCAATTAGACTAAAATAAAAAGCAAATGACAAGCTTGTTTCCATTAACGTTATACTATTGTTTTACACTCTTGGGTTATTTAATAGTGATTTTAAGGAAAAGTTTAGGTTCAGTTTATTTTTAAGCCGTTTTAAAAGTTCGACTTCAGTTATGAAAAGTTACAATTCAGATTGGTCAAAACATGACTTGTGATGGAGGGATATGTGTTGGGACATAGATGGGAGAATGGTTGAGTATGGGTTCTCTTCTACTGTGACGAAAATGGTCAACTTTAGAACCGAGGTAAATTTTGTTTATGATGTTTTTGTGTTAAAAATAGAGTTATGAAAGACTGAAAAAAAAATATTTGTCTTTGACATGATTTTGACATAATTCCAACACAATATTAATAATTACAAATTTAATGATTTTCTAAAAAATCATAAATTTTTAAATTTATTACATAAGTTTCTATTAGATGATTAAAATAAGGAATAAATTTTATGTGATTACTACATTTTGCTTTTTGGATATTAGATACATAAATTAAATTTATTTCTATGTTAGTCGACAATGTATTAGTTGATAATTTTAAATTAATATGTATATTAATGTTGTGTCTCGTATTCTATACTTTTTTAATTTAGTTGTATCTATATGTTTGTGTCATATTTGTATCACTATCATTGTCCGTATTCGGGTAACATAAACCTTAAAAGCAGGGACCTTAGACTATTGATAGGGGGCCATGGTCCTCCGAAATTTTTTTCTTTTATATATATATATATATATATATATATATATATATATATATATATTAATGTATTTTATACATTTAATATCTCTACAAACTTTATTTATTTATCTTATGTTTAAGTATGTTTTTAGTATCTGAGCTTTGACACAAAACTAGAATTTGTCTATGTCCAAAACTTACACTTTTATCTTTAAATTTTAAAAATGAATGGATATAGTTCTTTTAATCCAATTACGTTAAATTTTTTTAAAGTGACAAACACATTTCATGTTATCTTTTAAATTGTATACACTGTCTTTCAAGTTCCTGCTTTGATATCTACCGAGAACATTAAAAGAAATTAACGTAATTGAGTTAAAAGACTATATTCATTCATTTGTAAAATTTGCAGATTAAAATGTATCCAAGTTTCGAATAGTGATAAATTCTAATTTGGCGTTAAAGTTTAGAAACTAAAAACATATGTAATCCTTTATCTTGACACCCCCTAAATGTTGTCTGAAAATCCACTGTTGCTTAAGTGACCTAAATATTCTTGTGGGAAGAACAAGCCTCCAATGAACTTGCTAAGTTAATGATAAGATACTACCCCTTTTACAAATGATGAACATTCTTGTGTTAATACTTTTTTGTGATGTTATGATTTTTAGCACCCATATCAAGAATATGTACAAGGATAATGATATTTTGATCCACTTTTAATCCACCACTCCAATCACCCTTAAATTATCACATCACACCACTAAACAAATAAAAATAGATAATTAAAGAGTGATTGAAGTTGTGAGTTAAAAGTTGTTAGGATCAAGCGCTTACCCCTAGGTCAAAAGTTATAGCCATTATTCAGGGCGCAACTATTTATACTTAAAAGCACTATGATTTGATTGTGACCCGATCCACTTAGTCCTTGTCACGGGACAATTAATGCCACCTGCAACAAAAATGAATAAAAAAAGTGGATCAAAATATCATTATGTTATGTACAATACTTAAAAGAATGCTTTGGTTGTGCTATTTCACCATGATTTTGAGAATAAATAAAAAGAAGTGTACTTTGTGACAATCCTGTATGGAGTATCTTGAACACATTATCTCTTAGCATCAAGGCGCATGACCAGTGATACAAAATTGGGAAGCAATGTGGTTAGGATATACAGCAAAAAAATATATAAAAGATTTGAGAGGATTTCTGGATTTAGTTAACACATAAATTCAACATGTCACACTTTTCATATCTTGAATAATATCACCATTTCATTATCTATATAAGATTAATAGAATAGTAACAAACGGTTTTTGGAGAAGAATAAGGAAAACGGGATACAATTAATTAGTTACAAATAGTTAAGAGTTACCATATCATTAAAGTTAGTGAAAGAAGAAGAGATATTCTATAAATATATTTTGGAACCCAGGAAAAGTAGAGGGAATATATATGTTGTAACTCAAAGAGCCAAAATTATTATTTCTGGAACACTATACATTGAAGAAAATATATACTTTATTTCTTTACCTTATCTATGCAAACTTCTATTTTCTATAACTTCACTTTCTTTAAGTTTTCTGATGATAAGTTAATCTGCTTTGTCTCGTTTTCCTACAATGTATCTAAATAGATTTGGAACCTCAATAAATCTCAGATATTCATAGTTTATTTTTTTTTCATTAAATTAGGTGTGTAAAAATGCATTAGTGTTTAGAGAAGAAACAAGACCATATGAGCTATATCATTTGCAGCAACCTAAAATTTGGTGCCTGATCTGTCTTTTTACGGTGTAGTAGGTCTCTTGCCTGATCTGTCTCAATTTTTTTTCCCCAGGTTTATAAAACCAGAAAACATATTAGATAGATCAAGAATATCTTACGAAGTCATATAATCTTTTCTTTTTTTAAGTTCTCTGGCATAATATAAATCATGTTTATAACAAAGATTATGACCAAAAGTTTCGTGAGAGACGTACGTAAATCGTGGGGATCTTGACCAAATATTTTAGAAGGGTCAAAATAATATAATTCTTTGATTAGTAGATTAGATCATTAATACAGTGTTTTGAAAATGACTTCTCTAATTGAACAATTGAATCATTAGTATAATGCTTCAAAATATATGAAGAAGTATTATCTTATTTTCATCTTCACCAACAGCTTCCTCTTATCACTTTGTAAGATGAATCGATTATTTTATTTTTTATCAATATATTTATTCTTTTAAAAATAATATTAAAAAATAAAAAAATAATTTATCATAATCCAATAAAAAATTGAGAGATGTAATTATTAGAAGAAAATACATTATAGTCAAATCAGAATTAAAAATCGATTATAAAAAAATACATAATACACAAAGACTAGTGAGATAAAAACAAATGTTAATAACTATTAAACTAATATTTAATTATTTATTATCAAGTGAGACAAGAGAGAGTTACATTTTTTTCTTCAAGAAAAGAAGATAACAAATGACAAATGAGAACAAAAATAATAAGTTTGTGTTTAACGTCTTTTTTTACTTACTTCAACAACAAAAAGAAAAAGAAACATATAAGAGTGAGAGATGGGTATAAGTAAAAGACTAAAAAGACAAAGAGAAAGAAAATAAAAAATATCTCAATAAATATTTGGTTTAATTGCTATTTTGGTTCTTGTTACCAAACATGTCAAGTTAGTCTTCAAGTCTTTTTAATCTCGATTTTTTAGTCCTAATTTAACATTTTTTTATGAAACTTGAGAAAAAAAAAAGTAATTAAACCTAAATATTTTTATTCTTTATTATATTTACTTTTATGTTTTATTATTTATTAACTTTAAATGTTGTGTTTTAGAAAAGAAATAAAAAATACACACAATTTAATTTCTTTTAATTTCTAAAATATACTATCAATAATTTTATAAATTTTAAAATTTTCAAAAATATATATAACTAAAAAAAAATCAAAGATATTGGGGACCATGGCCCCTCTCCGCCCCATATAAAATTCGCCACTGAATGTAAACTATATAGGAATGTGAATATAATTTTTTTTTCTATTTTTTGCAACTTGTTTGTCTTAAAATCTTTCGGTTGGGAAGTTCAAGCACGGGCCTAAGTTCGGCATTGAATACAAATAAAACTCTCAAAACATTATATAGGGAAGATTCATATCTTATTGGTATTGGGTCTCCTTTACAAAATCGATTTGTACTCACTTACATATACTATAAATTAGCCTTAGTCAATGTGAGACTTCCACCACATATTTCTCATGTTGAGGCATATACATGCAATGCGAGAGACTAGACATTAATGGGTGGTCTGAAAGCAAGTGGAACAATAGATCCAATAAATAATAAAACTCAATAGTATATATTTTAATACTATGTTATGAAGTGGACTTTAAGTCTTCTTAACCTTACAAATCGACTTGTAAAGTAAAGTTTGCACTCACTACCATAAATTAACCTTAGTCAATGTGAGACTTCTTCCACCACACTCTCCTCACGTCGAGACATATACATGTTACGCGTGGCATTAAACATTAATAATGAGTGGTTGATAGTGATAGTGACTCGATAATAGGTAGAACAATAGACCTAACAAATAATAAAACTCAAAAGGGTAGGCTTTAATATCATGTTAAGAAGTGGACTTTAAGCCTAACTTAACCTTACAAAATCGACTTATAAGGTAAGGTTTGCATCCACTTATGTATTATAAATTAGCTTTATGTGGGACTTCCAATACACCCCTTCAAACCGAGACATAAATCTTGTGTGTGAGACTAGAGATTAATTAGTGGTCCAATAGCGACCCGGTAACGAATGAAAAAATAGACACAACAAATAATAAAATTCAATAGGATAGACTTTAATACCATGTTAAGAAGTAGACTTTAAGCTTAACTCTATTTTTTTTTAAGATAAGACTTCAAATAAAAGGTACTAATGAGTCTAAGTCTCATTATATAAAAATAAAAAAATGGAACAAAATTCAAAAACTCATTAAATTTACTAATGAAGGTGGCCCTTCCGAACACAAATGCAGAACAAAATCATACATAGGAGCTGGTGCAGGTAAGAATTTAAAGAGATATTTGATAAATAATTTTCAAGATAAAATAGTTTAATGTTTATGTGTTTGTCAATATGCCAGAGTTTAACGGACGCTGTGTAAGACCATGTTTGTTTTGTTTTATTTTTTTACTAAAAGTTGTCACAATGATTTGAATAATTTCCTATTTTTTCATGTACAATTTAAACCAAATATCTTGTATTTCATTTTTATTTTTATTCATAACCCAAGACCTTGTATAAATAATTTTGAATGACATCCATTTTAAGTTTTGGGTAGCCTTAATTAACCAGTAAAATTCATGATGCTTCTTATAATACATCACTAAATGCTAATAAATAAAAGTAATAAATGCTAGCAAAAGCTTTTTAATGTATTTACTTTTATTGCATCACTCTATATTTATTACATTAATTGCATTATTTAATTTCTCTTACAAATTTAACATTAAGTTTAAATTTTTATTAATAATAGAAGTGAGTTAAGATAATATGTTAAAAATGAATAAATAACTTTTGAATAAAACATTTCTGTACAGAAACAAAAATTTGTTTTCAATAAAACATGAATTAATTGTCTTCCCAATAAGGAACCAGATGTAATTTGATTACTTAAAAAATTAAAAATATTTAAATATGAGACATAAAAAATAATTAATTTATATACATTATTTGAACATAACACTACAAGAAAATTATTGGTTAATGACTAATTTTAATGACAAAAAATAATTAGTTATTATAATGTCTAATTTCGATATCAATTTATAAAATAAAAATTATTGGTAACTAAAATAGTTTAAAAAAATTATAATTGGTCGTTAAATTAGTAAGTAAAATAGTTTCAACAATAAATTGATCTCTGAATTTGCACTAACATTAACTGTATAGGTTTTAGCTATCAAAAGAATTAGTATCTAAATTAGTCTCTAATTGAAAAATTGATTTTTAAATTGATCTCTAAACAGATTTTTTTTGTCATAAAATTGATTACTATTTGATAGTTTTCTTGTGTAATTGCACGAGATTTTTAACAAAATAAAAAAAATTAAAAATATAAATTAATTTCATAATAAGTCTAATAACTAAAAAAAGAAATGTGGATTAAAAGAAAAAAAAGTTATAAAACTAAATAACGAGAATAATATATATATATATATATATATATATATATATATATATATATATATATATATATATATATTATATAGTGACCATAATAATCACTCTAAAAGTAATACTATTCTTTTTAATTTACATTTATAATGTATGTTCATTTAATTCAAAATTAACATGTAAGAAGAAAAATATTAAAAGAAATATAAAAGGTTTGTGATAGAAATGAGAATTAAACTTCTTTTTGAGAAAATAGTTAATACTTTGAAAATGAAAAATGAAAAAAATTGATACCGTTGTATAACATGAGTTTATGGTTCTTACATTTCTCTCTCCTAAATGTACGTTATAACCTAAGAACATGTTTTTTTGCTATATATACATGCTTCTTCTGTTCCATGTTTCTCACTTCTCTTCTTTGTTTTCTCCTGATTCACTCTGTGTCTCAATCTCTCTCTCTCTCTCTCTCTCTCTCTCTCACATTCTTTCATTCTCTTTGTCTCTTTCATTCCCTCTCTCTCCTTTTACTCCTCTTTCTGTGTCGATATCATTCCTTGAAGGTGCAGAAACCTTCACACCCTTTAGTGTTTTCATTTTGAAAGCCTCATTACTTGATTTTTTTTTTTCTCACAGTTTTTCTTTTTTTTTTTTTCTTTTTTCAGCAGATGGATCTTTCTGGGAAAAGAGTTTCAGTTTCAGGTGAAGGGAGAAGCTGCAACGGTGGTGGTGCTGGTGGCAGCAGCAACCTTCAGCTTGTCCCTTATTCAGAAAGCAAAAAGGTTTGCCCTTTCTGCCAGCGTGAATTCAAGTGCGGAAGATCCTTGGGAGGGCACATCAAAGTGCACAAGAAGAACCGCAGAAGCACCAAATTCACCCACAAGAAGAAGAGCAGCACAAGGAGGTTGAGATCCTCTTCAGCGCTAACAACCCCAACACCCTTGAATGTTGTAAGAGGTGATGAGATGGTAGCACCACTCAGAATTCTTGAAAGCGGTGCAAGGGGTGGTGAAGAAGAAGCACTGAGAATCGATGAAAGCGGTGCAAGGGGTGGCGAAGAAGAAGCACTGAGAATCGATGAAAGCGGTGGAAGTGGGGCTGAGATCCACGACATGTCGAAGTCCTTGGTGGGGTGCGGATGGAAGAGAAAGGGAAGGAGGGGCAGCAACGACGACACGAGCAAGTTGATGAGATGGAATCGTTATCCTTACTCCGATGATGATGAGTACGAGGAATGTGATGTGGAAGATTCGTGTGATGAGGATGACTACGATAACATCAAGTTGAGGAAATGGTTAAGGAGTCGAGGGTACGCAACAGGTGCCCATAAGATCTGTTGGACTAGGAGAATGTTGATGTGCAAAGTGTGCAATCAGTATTTTAGAACTCTGTCTGCAGTGATGAGTCATGTGGATGAGTGTGCCCTAACCAACAGTGATGATCAAGTTGTTGTTGATAACGGTGTCGGAGTTGGCGAAATGCCCGAGGATGCTCCAGTGACAAAAGACAATGGAGTTTCTTCCTCTTCTTCTGTACAACAAAAACAGCATGCATCAACTTCAACTCATGCTGCTGCTCCAACAAAAGATCTTCAATTGGATCTCAATGAAATGCCTCCTCCTGAGGATGATTGAATCTATATGTACAATAATACATACACGTTAACTTTCATTTTTTCTATAATTATTATATATTTCTTTTTTTTTCTATCTCTCTTCTTATCGCACCATATAACCTATAAACTTATCACTTTTTATTCTCTCAAGATGTATGTAATGTGTTGATGTACCGTTTAGTATTCTTAATTAAAATAAACTATTAAATAGTAACGAATTTTACAAACCAAAGCAATTAGTTTTTATTATCTAAATTAAATATTATTTTATAAACTAAAATGGTCTCTATTATAAATATTACAATTATAAATAAAAAATTATAATTGATTTATAAATTAAAGTCTAATTAATCTTTAATATTAACTATCAAAATTTTAACTATTTGTTATTATTGATTTTAACTATTAGACACCAATCCATTAATAACTAAAATTTTTGTAACAAATGTTACAAACCACTTTAAGCTCTAATTCTTAAATCAATTACAATTTTTTATTTATAATAAACACTATTTTAGATACCAATAAATTTTAGTTTATAACATAATTTGTAAATTAATCAATATAATAATTAATTATTATTTGTTTTTAAAATTGGTTGTTTTTTAATTATTTTATTGTAGTGGGTGAATACTTTTTATTAATCTTAGGACCCTATTATTACATATATTTGATATTTTATTAATAAAATGTTTTCTTCAATTTAAAATTATGGTAATATATAGTTTTATTAAGGTTTCGTTCAAGTCTCAATTTTTGAAGAGCAATAATTGATATTTTTTTCATTGAAATTGACTTAATTTTGGCAAATTATTATTACGGTTGGTTATAAATTATATTATATGTAAATTATAACACTTTGATTAATTTTTTGAATTATAAAATTGATATAAAAGTTTTTAACAGTAATATTAAATTAATAAAATAAACAAAGAAATAAAAATAATATTAACAAAAAAATTAGTTTGTTCAAATTGTGATTGATGATAGAAGATTGTAACTAGTTACGTGGGCCACATATACTTTAATCAGCATGTTCAAATCTTCAAACTTCGATTGTGATTGATTATTTTATTTGGATTCTTCTTGGTGCGGTTTCATGCGTTTCTTATTAGCAGGAGTTATTTTATATGTAATAAAGAGGAGTTTAATGAATGGAAAAAGGTTGGTAATATATATTATTATCTTATTAGATTGTTAGATGGATGTTTTTGTCTTTTTATCAAATTATTAATGGGAGTATTGATGGAGATAGCACCTTAATTAAAGATAATATATGAGATAAATTTATAATAAATAGGTTTAAATTTTTTTTCTTAAAATGTTATGAGAGTTTCTTTTAGTAAGGTTTGTTGAAATTATTATATCATCTATAATCAAATCATAATCGGACCGTAAAAAATACGTAGTCTTACACATAAAATTTACATGCATCAACGTGAGGTTTTGAGCACTTAAAACAAAAATATACAAGCTAAATCATACATACTAATTCAAGTAATCGCTTAAAGCGACGTATTATAGATGCTTAAACAATGAATAGTTATCAAACATGTTTGGTGAATTGCATTCTATTCATCCTCTTAGGGAATTTATTATGTTGTAGATTATGAAAAATAAACAAATGCCTTGTGATGTTATTATCTCTACATAATTGTCAAACCCCTTAGAGTAGAATTTCAAACTATTCTTTCTTGCAAGCTTTGATCATGTAATATCTTCTCTTGAAGCTTTTTTTATCTTTATATTTCATCTTGAGATCAGAGAATATTTTTATGTTCTTCTAAAACATTCAAAAATACATTTTCTGAAGGAAACTTCTTAAATAGATCATGTAGATATAACATTAACAACAACTCAAACATAACTATTTGTTTCCTAAATTATTTTAAAAGAGACATTGAAAGAATTAGAACAATGATCAAACTAGTTCTTGAACTTGATTTATTGATATTGTGATGGTGTTATTTGCCTAGTGGGCTATGGTGTGGGTTATTGATGTGTTGGTGAAGTCCCTGTTCAGGATCCTTCAGTGAATTCCACAAGTACAAGGTTAGGTTTCCTTCTTTGTTTTGATGTTGCCACGCATTTTCATTTCTTGGAAGTAAGAATTTGATGATTGACCTTCCTTTTAGGCACCATTTGTAATCACAACTTGTGTTCATCACCACTCATGATTATTTTCAATCAAAAATTACATCTCATGCTATCAAGGCCACCAACAATAAATAAAGAAAAACCGATCAAAGTAAAAGTTTTAATATGCTCATTTTTGTTTTCTTTGGTTTGCTCATTAAAATAAATGCAATGAATTATTAATCTACCCAAAATCCTGCACACTCAATGATCGAAGCTAATGGTGAACATTCATGTATAAAAACAATAAAGCTTTGGCCTATTTCATAATAAAAAATAGATTTCCAATGCAAATGCCAAAAGGGTGTAACGCTTCTTTCATAGCACTTGTCCCAAAAAAACGAAACTCGCTAGGTATGGAGGATTACAGACATATATCTTTAGTTGCTTGTGTGTATAAGATTATATCTAAGATCCTTGCAAATAGGCTAAAGAGTGTATTACCTAAGATAATAGATTACTCTCAATCGGCATTTATTAAAGAAAGAGGACTACTAGATAGCATTTTGGTAGCCAATGAGGTGGTGGAAGAATATAGAGCTAAGAACAAGAGGCTGGCAATAATCAAAGTGGATTATGAAAAAGCCTATGACTCAGTGAGTTGGGAGTTTCTATACTATATGATGGTTAGACTGGGGTTTTGTGCTAGGTGGATTGCATGGATAAAAGAATGTTTGGAATCATCGACAATGTCCATTTTGGTTAATGGGAGCCCTACTAAGGAGTTATGTCCTAAAAAGGGGCTTAGACAGGGAGATCCTATGGCACCTTTCCTTTTCCTTATAGTAGTAGAGGGTCTAGCAGGGATGGTCAGACAAGCGGTAAAGAAAAATTTGTATTATGGAGTACATGTGGGATCTAAGGCTATTAACGTGGGACTACTACAATTTGCAGATGACACCCTTTTTATGTGTGAAGCAAAGATTCAAAATGCTTGGGTCATAAAATCTATAT